>JACCDU010098654.1_pt1 | contig 18471 bp, 15 predicted proteins | sample 7446081 | NCBI WGS metagenome assembly JACCDU01 (sample SAMN15323447, study PRJNA562643) | freshwater metagenome | isolation source: river surface water | place: USA:Blue River Watershed | collected 2017-08-17
CTGCGTCCATCAGGGCTTGCGCGTTCGACAGTCGTGTGTGCTGACTGTTGAGTTCGTCCCATTCGTCGGCAGCCGGGCTGAGTTTTTCCACTTCAGCCATTTGCCACAACAAGCGCTCGCGCTCTTCCTGCCAGGTGTTCTGCGCGTGGCGTGCGTCTTGCAGGGCTTGGCCGGCATGGCGCCATTCTGTCCAGGCGTGGGTGAGTGCTTGCAGGTTCACCCCCGCATAGGCGTCGAGCAGACCACGCACCGCATCAGGACGCGTCAGGCTTTGCCAAGCATGTTGACCATGGATGTCGAGCACGCGGTCACCCAAGGCACGCAGCTGAGTGGCGGTAGCGGGGCTGCCGTTGATCCAGGCGCGACTTTTGCCTTGAGCGTCGAGGGTGCGTTTGAGCAGCAGGCTGTCTTGTTGGTCGATGCTTTCGAAACCTTCTGCTTCCAGCCAAGTTTTGATATCGGCAGTGTTGTCAAACTCCGCACAAATTTCTGCGCGGCTTGCGCCTTCGCGCACGACGCTGGTGTCTGCACGAGCACCAAGAACCAATTGCAAGGCATCAATCAAAATCGATTTACCTGCCCCCGTTTCACCGGTCAACGCTGTGAAGCCGCTGGACAAGTCGAGGTCTAACGCACGCACGATCACGAAGTCGCGCAAGACAATGTGTCGCAGACTCATGCCACACCCTCGTTCCAGTGCAGTTTTTCGCGCAGGGTGTCAAAGTAGCTCCAGCCACGTGGGTGCAAAAAGCGTGCGGCATGTTGAGACCGTTTGACCGTGATGCGGTCGCCTAACAACAGCGAGGCTAGCGACTGCATGTCAAAGTTGGCACTGGCGTCGCGACCTGCCACCAAATCAATCGCGATCTCGCCGGTGTCGGCCAACACGATCGGGCGGTTCGACAAGGTATGCGGTGCAATCGGCGCCATCACCCATGCGGGCAACGAGGGGTGGAGCAAAGGGCCACCTGCTGACAGCGAGTAGGCGGTCGAGCCGGTGGGCGTGGCAATGATCAAGCCGTCGGCTCGTTGATTGGCCACAAAGTGTCCGTCTACCTCGACACGCATTTCGACCATGCCCGATGTGGCTCCGCGGTTGACCACCACGTCGTTTAAAGCCAGTGCATCAAACACACAATGGCCATCGCGCCACACCTTGGCATGCATCAAAGCGCGTTTGTCTTCTTCGTATTCGCCGCGCAGCATGGGCCTGAGGGTTTCGCTGAAGGCGTTGAGCCGAATGTCTGTGATGAAGCCCAACCGTCCCTGGTTGACTCCCACCAACGGCACGTTGTAGGCCGCCAACTGACGGGCATAACCCAGCATGGTGCCGTCACCGCCGACCACCAGCGCCAAGTCGCAGGATTGGCCAATGCCTTGCACATCCATCACCGGATAGCCCTGCAGTCCGCTGTTGGCGGCAGTTTCATGCTCCAACACCACCTCACAGCCTTGCGTGTGCAAAAACTGTGCGATGCTTTCCAACACCAAGCGTGAGGAGGGTTTGGAACTGCCGGGTTGGGGCAGGTGGTACTTTCCGAGCAATGCGATGTGACGAAACTTGGATTTCATGGCTAAATTACATCACTAAAATTCAACAACAGAATGACCATGCTAGACGATCGCGCCAAGTTGTTGCTTAAAGCGCTGGTAGAGCGCTACATTGCCGACGGGCAACCCGTCGGTTCTCGCACGCTTTCTCGCGCCACAGGCATCGAGTTGTCGCCCGCCACGATCCGCAACGTCATGTCCGACCTGGAGGTCATGGGCTTGATCGCCAGCCCACACACCTCCGCCGGGCGCATCCCTACCGCGCGTGGTTACCGTTTGTTTGTCGACACCATGCTGACTGCTGAGCGTGGTCCGCTGAACGCCCCAAGCTTGGCCCCGGATCAGCCCCAAAAAGTCATCGCCAATGCCGCGCACTTGTTGTCGGATTTGTCGCATTTTGTGGGCGTTGTGATTGCCCCGCGCCGTACCTCGGTGTTTCGGCACATTGAATTTTTGCGACTGTCCGAGCGGCGCTTCTTGGTGATCATTGTGTCGCCAGAGGGCGATGTGCAAAACAGGGTGCTGTTCACTGAAACCGACTACACCCAATCTCAGCTGATTGAGGCTTCGAACTACCTGAACCACCATTTCGCGGGCATGGCAATTGAGCAAGTGCGCGAGAAGCTGCTGGCAGAGGTGGAGTCTTTGCGCAGCGAAATCGCGGTCTTGATGCAAACCGCGGTACAGGTCAGCTCCGAGGCGTTGACCCAAGCGCAAGACGATGTGGTGATCAGCGGCGAACGCAATCTGCTGTCGGTGAGCGACTTCTCCAGCGACATGGGCAACTTGCGCCGAGCCTTTGATTTGTTTGAACAAAAAGCCCAACTGGTGCGCCTGCTTGACATTTCAGCCCAGGCCGAAGGGGTGCGCATTTACATTGGCGGTGAGAGTCAAATCGTGCCGATGGAAGAGCTCTCGGTGGTCAGCGCACCCTATGAGGTAGACGGTCAAGTGGTGGGCACCTTGGGGGTGATTGGTCCTACCCGCATGGCCTATGACCGCATGATTCAAATCGTGGACATCACGTCCAAGTTGGTGAGCAACGCGCTGAGCCATAAATAAGCGCAAGGCCTTCGGTTGGGGCTAGGTTAACTTTTGCGAACCCCAAACAAAATGCCGCTGGTCACCAGTGCCAGGCCCGCGATCAAGTTCAGGTGCATGGGCTCCCCCAAAACGGCAACGGCGCCCAAGGCTGAGAGCCCAGGCACGAGCGCAGTGATCATGGTCGAGCGCACAGGGCCGTAGTAGCGAATCATCAAGTTGAAGGTGATGCCTGAAATCACGACTGAACCCACGCCTTGGTAGATCGCTTGAAACCACATCTCCGTGACCGGGGCTATTTGTAAATGGCTAGGCACCCAGCCAAACAACACCAAGGCACCATAGACGGGCAAAAACGTGACGCACGAAAACGAGGTGATCGCCACGGTGGCCCGCACAGGATCTAAACCAAAGCGTCGCACCAGCACGCTGTAAAACGACCAACAAAATGCGGCCGACATGAACAGCAAATCGCCCTTCCAAACTTCGCCGCCGTCAAAAGCTTTCAGTAAGCTGGAACCTCCTACCAGCAGGTCACCCAGCACGATGCAGGCAAGTCCGATGGCGCGGGCTTTTGAAATACGGTCGTGCAAGATGAAGAACGCGAGCAGCGATGTCCATAAGGGCAAGCTGCCAGGCATCAGCACCGAGGCATGGGCTGCGGGCGCAAAGAAGAACCCAGAGTAAGCCAACATCGCGTAGAGCAAACTGCCAAACAATCCCGCCAAGGCGGTGATGCGCAAAGGCAGAGGAGACAAGCCCAGCAGCGAACCCACCACCTCACCGCGTTGCCGTTGCGCGCGCATCAGCCACCATCCCCAAGGAAGCAGCACACTGCCAGCACCGAGGACGCGCAAGAACGCAATATCAAGCGGTAAAAGGTTGTGTGAAGCCGAGGCGCGTGCGATGACGATGAAGGAGGTCCAAATCGTCACAGTGACCACAGCAGCCGCGAGGCCAACAGCGCGAGGAGAAAGTTTCATGCGCGCGATGATACGGGGCAAGGTGCCAAACGCCTGTCGCTTGCGTTGGTGCGCTGCTTGAGTGGATGTATAGACGTGATGCGCACGTGCTTTGAGCACTTAGGCCCGCCAAAAGAGCCAAGTACAATGGATTCTTCGGGCCTATAGCTCAGTTGGTTAGAGCAGAGGACTTAAAGCGCAGGTGACCTAAAGCATCAAGATGTCATGGTCATTTGCCGTTGGGTTGCATGCGGGTAAGTTCACTCTGCTGGCATGTAGAACTACTCAAATTCGGGGAAGCCTGTGCTGCTTGCAGCGTGGTAATCCCGAGCCAAGCCCAGTAGCCATATTGGGAAGGTGTAGAGACTGTACGGGTAGGTCGTAAAGACAAGAGACAGTCCAGACTACAAACTGGAAACAGGCAGCGAAAGCTGTAGTGGTAAGCATAATCCTTTGGTCCCAGGTTCAAGTCCTGGTGGGCCCACCAATTGAAAAGCCACTCCAATGGAGTGGCTTTTTTCATGCGCTGTTATTTCGACATGCGCCATTTCTCCTCGGCTTCATCCCATGCGCCTAAGGCTTGGAGATCAGGGACCCAGGCCAAACCAGATTTGGCATCGGAAGATGCTGCTTCGGGTGTTACGAGCACATCCAGCAATGCCGGGCGATTCGCCATGGCGCGCTGGATCGCGCCTTCCAAGTCTTGTGCTTTTTCAACCCGCTCTGCATGAAGTCCAAACGCACGGGCCATGGCTGCATGGTCTGCAAACTGCAAATGTGTGCCAACGACTTTGCCATGCGTTTCTAATTGATCACGCACTTCAATGGCCCACGAACCATTGTTGGCGACCACAATAAGAACGGGTGCTTTGTGACGTGCCGCTGTATCGATCTCCATGGCGTTAAAGCCAAACGCTCCATCTCCGGTGGCAACGACGACCGTTCTGTCTGGCAGCGCTAGGCTGGCCGCAATGCCAAAAGGGGTGCCAATGCCAATGCATCCCAATGAACCTGGATCAAGATAGGTTGTTGCAGGCAATCCAACCCGCGCAAAGCTTAAAAAATCACCGCCGTCGGCAATCACGACAGGGTCATCCGGCAGGGCCTGCCTGAGCTTGGCAAGCAAGGTATTGGGATGCATCAAGCCGTCACGACCCGCAGGCGCATCTTGCATCGACGCCCACAGTTTTTGAGCTCGGGCTTCGTGTTGGGTGCGGGTTTGGGTCGCCCACGCGCTGTCGACATGAGGTCGCCGATCACCTGCCAGATCTATGATTTTTTCTAACGCTTTGGATACGGTGGCAAAGACTTCGGCCTCACCCCTTCTGTTGTCTCTCAATTCCGAAGCGCAATCAGCGATGCGAACAAACTTTGCATCACCAAAGACGGCGGGTGATCCATAGGCGAGTTGAAAGTCCAGTTTGCGTCCCAGCGTGATGACGACGTCAGCCTGAGACATGACCGAGCCACGCATGGCAGCAACCACCGACAGATGGTTCTCTGGGACCAATCCACGGCTCTCTCCCGTGTCGAGATAAAGCGCTCCTAATTTGTCGAGCAATTCAATGAGCTGTTTGGACGCACCTCTTGCCCCTCGCCCTGAAATGACAAGAGGACGTTTCGCATTCCACATGAGTTCCATGGCTTGCTGTGCGCTCACAGGGTCTGGATACATGTGTTGGGTTGGGCGCGAATTGAAAAACTCAGGTAACTGCATCGCGGGGCTGACGGATGCGCGTAGTGTGTCGACAGGAAAGTCCAGGTACACCGGACCTGGTTCACCACCATGTCCCATGGCTCTTGCGACAGCTTCATCTAGCTCTTGCAAGACAAGATCAGGGTCACGAACGGTTCTTGCGTAGCGTGTTAGCGGCTTGACAAATTCAATGTGGTTCATGTCCTGTAGCGCACCACGATTTTCTTGAGGCTGTGGCGGCGTCCCTGACAGAATCAACACGGAGGCTCTGGCCGTATGCGCGTTGGCTATGCCCGTCATAGCGTTGGTCACGCCTGGGCCTGCTGTGACAAGTGCGACGCCGATCTGCCCGGTGAGTTCAGAGTGCGCATGCGCCATGTAAACGGCTGCGCGTTCGTCTCTGACATCGATGATCTGGATTCCCTCGGCATCGAGGCGCATCCAGATGGGCATGATGTGCCCGCCGCAAAGTGCAAAAACTCTCTCTACGCCGCGCGCTTTTAAGAATCTGGCAATCAGTGCCGCTGTGCTGTCGGGTGTCACCAGGGGAGAGCTCATCTTAGGTTCCTTCTGTTTTGTTTGAGCCATAAAAGACACAGTATTCTGAATTCGGAATCCTAATAATATTGGTAGTTCCCCTAGTGTATTCTGAATTCAGAATTCATAAATAATGTGTGCTGGCTGATCTGGATGAGGAAAAGTACCCCATGAACTTATTGATGAACATTTCGCAAGCGGTTGCCACGCATGCACGTCTTACACCCCAAAAACTGGGTGCACGCGATTCACGACGCGCCTTAAGCTTTGAGCAATGGCATCACAGAGCGACTCAATTGGCCAACGGATTAAGAGGCTTGGGTTTGCAAAAGGGCGATAAGGTTGCGCTGCTTGCCTACAACTGCGTGGAGTGGATGGAAATCTATGCAGCGCTCGCGCGGGCTGGCTTGGTCGCTGTGCCGGTCAATTTCAGGCTCATGTCATCTGAAATTGAGTACATCGCTGAACACAGTGATGCCGCGGCAATCATTGCGCAAGATGATTTGATCGATCGCGTGGAACCTATCAAAAGCCAATTAAAAATACCGAACAAGGCCTACATAGCGTTTGGCGATAAAGTGCCGTCCAATTGGACAAATTATGAGGACCTCATCCGTTTTGCACCGACTGATATCGAACCCATTGACGTCTCGCCAACCGATATGAGCGCGTTGATGTATACCTCTGGTACAACAGGAAAACCCAAGGGGGCGATGCGAAGCCATGAGGGCAGCACAATGATTGCGTTAGCCACGGCATTAGAGCTGGGGTTTAGTTCAAAAGATACAGCGCTACTCGTGATGCCCATGTGCCATGCGAACTCTTTGTATTTCAGTCATACGTTCACACAGTTAGGCGCAACTTGCATCATTGATGATCGCAAAAGCTTCGATGCCGAAGCATTGCTTCAAACACTGGCCGTAGAGAAAGTGACCTTCACGTCACTTGTGCCAACCCACTACATCATGATGCTGGGGCTGCCCACGGAAGTCAAAGCAAAGTACGACGTGTCAGCGGTTGAAAAATTAATGATCTCTTCTGCACCTGCCAGGCGTGACACCAAGCTCGCCATCATGGCGTTCTTTCAAAATGCAAAGCTGCATGAGTTGTATGGATCAACAGAGGCGGGCTGGGTCACTTTGCTGCGTCCAGATGAGCAGCTTGAGCGCATGGGCACTGTCGGGCGAGAGTGGGCTGGATCAGGTGCCATCAAGTTATTGGATGCAGATGGACACGAGGTGAAAGACGGTGAGGTGGGGGAGCTCTTCTCAAGAACGCCTTACGTGTTTGACGGCTATTGGAAAAACCCTGAAAAAACGGCCGAAGCATTTCATGGAGATTGGTGCTCAGTCGGCGATATGGCGATGCGAGATCAAGACGGATACATCCATCTTGTGGATAGAAAAAGCAACATGATTATCAGTGGCGGGGAAAATGTTTACCCCTCCGAGGTGGAGGGCGTGATCGGGGCTCACCCCAAAGTGAAAGATGTCGCGGTGCTTGGTGTTCCTCATGAAAAATGGGGAGAAGCAGTTCACGCCGTGGTGGTGTTGCATGATCAAGCGCAGGTCAGCGCACAAGAATTGATCGACTGGTGCAAGAGCCAAATCGCTGGATACAAGCGGCCACAAAGCATTTCATTTGTCGATGATGTGGATATGCCACGTACGGCAACAGGGAAGATATTGCACCGTGTTTTGCGACAAAAGATGGCTGAAGTTGCATAGCAACATGCATCTGCTTGGTAGATGACATGCGATAGACTTATTGACGTATGAAAGCTATCACTCTTCAGCCTAATTTAGTTGATCAAGTAAAAAATGCCTTACTTGAAGAGATTACGTCGGGTAAGTTAAATCCCGGTGAGCGGATCATTCAAGAGCAGATCGCGCAAGCTCTGGGCGTCTCAAGACAACCTGTCCAGCAGGCGCTGCTTCTGCTTAAAAATCAAGGTGTACTGATCGAAGCTTCTGGGCGTGGATTGGTCGTGGCACCCCTGGATGCCGAGTACGTAGAAGATATCTATGAGATGCGTTCGGCAATTGAAGGTATGGCATGCCGTTTGGCCGCCACATTGCGCGCAGACCATGCCCGCAAGCAGGGAGAGTCCATCATTGAGGCAGGTCGAAAAGCTGTCGCCAGTGGGTCCGTGCCTCGCATGATTGCTGCAGATATAAAGTTCCATGAGTTTTTGTACTCGTTATCTGGAAACCCATTGATCGGTCCAGCCATGAATACGCACCTCACCTATACACAGCGCGTGATGGGTGAGGTGTTAATCCAAGACCAGGAGCCCTGGGATATATGGGCGCAGCATGCCAACATTTTGCAAGCCATTGCGAGTGGTGATGCCGCGCTTGCTGAAAAGCTCGCGATTGAACACTTGACCCATGCATCTCATTTCATGGTGACCAGGCTCAAGGCTATTCAGGCTGAGTGATTCGTGAGCCTTCAGCGATGGCCTGAATTACAAGAGGGTTGATTTTTTAATTAACCTTTGTGCATTCAAGTAAGTCGGGACTTCAATCCATTGCCCAGCCACCAACACTCTGTCATGGCCGTTCAGGCGTGCTGTTTCAAATTCAGCCACGATGGTTTTGGCAAGTGCAAGGTCTTCAGCACTTGGGCGCAGGACTTGTAGAACAGGGATTGCCATCGCAGGATTGACCAAACTCTTGCATTGATAGCCCAAGCGTTTGGCGTAGGTCGTTTCTTTGACGCAACCTTCTATGTCTGAGAACGTGTAGGGCGCATCGATGGGCTCAATTTTTGCAGCCCGGCATTCGAGTAAAAATCGGCGTCGCGCGTAATCGAGTTCCACCGCATCGGAACCCCTTTCCGCTTGCAGATCGGCGGCCAAGTCTTCTGCACCAAGCAGTGCATGACGGATTCTTGGACTGGCGGCTGCTAGCGCTCTGACTTCAAGAACGCCAAGTGCAGTTTCGCAAACTGGGAGTATTTCAGTTTGACCGACGGAGATGCCGTGGCGTTGTTCTAGCTGTCCAATCGCTTGATCAAGTTCTTTGATTGATTGAGGTGTTTCGGCTTTAGGGTAGGCGATGATGTCTGGCTGAAACGGCATCACCATCTTCAAGTCTTCCAGCCCCTCGCTGCTTAATGAATTGATTCGCACGCAAACCAGCGCGTTGCGATCTCTCCACTGCTGAAATAGCTGTTCTGCTAATGCTCTTGCTTTAGGTCTGAGATTGGGTGGCGTGAAGTCTTCCAAGTCTTGAATCAGAACTTGTGCACCAGCGTCTTGCATGACTCGATGCGCTTCGGAATCTGCGCCAGGTCCGAATAACCAAACTGTTCTTAGGGTGGGGTCAATATTGAGGTGCATGGAAGATCTCGGCTAAAAATTATTTGCGCATGGGTACGCTTTATTCAATCTTATAGAAACTGGACTTGTCGTTGTTCCAGCAATTGACATGCTGTCCACCGCGCGTCTTAGGAAGGGTTTTCACTATCAGCATGGAGTATTTTTTTAGCTATTCTCTGTATACAGAATACGGAGTTCAGGTCCAACTCGATCGTCATCGGTAACAAAGTCAAAGGTCAATCCATGAATACACGTGAAAAAACAACGCATGCAGATGCGTCCACAGAGAAAAAGCTCATCCCCTTTGGCGGTTACTACGCGAACCGTGTGCCCGGTCATGATCCTGAGTTGACCGAATGCGGCGTGGGAACACCACTGGGTGAGTACATGCGTCGTTTTTGGCATCCCGTGTGCATGTCCATGGAGCTGACCGACACGCCACGCTTCCTCAAAATATTGGGTGAAGAGTTGGTGGCGTTTCGCGACGGATCGGGGCGTGTGGGCTTGCTGCATGCGCATTGCGTGCATCGCGGTGCGTCTTTGGAGTACGGCAAGATTGAAGAGAAAGGCATCTCATGCTGTTATCACGGCATGGTGTTTGATATTGATGGCACATGCTTGAGGGTGCCGTTTCCTGAAGGTGAGGAGGAGGAGGGTGAGCGTTACCGCTGTTCCATTCGTCAAGGTGCTTACAAGGCGTTTGAGCGCCATGGCCTGGTGTTCGCATACATGGGACCTCCAGATCAAGAACCGCCTTTTCCCGAGTGGGAGTCGAATTTCACGGTGGCAGACACCGATGAGCTGGTTCCCTACAGCAACTTCCAACATTGCAATTGGTTGCAGGTTCAAGACAACTCGGCAGACAACTATCACACCATGGCCTTGCATGCCAAGCGCCAAGTGACAGGTGAGCACTACCAAGGCACGACGTTTGATGAAGTGGGTGCAGCTTCGATGGAAGTGCCCCCCGATATGCATTTCGTGCCCGTTCAAGGCGGCCGCAGTTTGGCCGCGGCAGGCGCTCGCCGATCGAACGATGGTCATATGTTCATCCGTGTGCAGCATCAAGTGCTGCCCAACTTCAGTTTGCATGCCTACACATCGGAAGATGGGAAAAAGAAAAAACTCTTCAGCCGTTTTCATATGATTCGTTGGACAGTGCCAGTGGACGATCAAAACAGCAAGATGATTGGTTGGCGCGTCATGGGACCGGGCATTGATACCCGCGGCATTGGCGACAAAAACATGGTGGGCTACGAAACGATTGACTTTTTGGAAGGCCAGGTAGCGATGCGCCGGCCGGAACGCTTTGGCAAGTACGAGCTCAAAGACATGCCTCCCATCCCTACGGACCACCGCGCCAGAGAAAACTACAAAGATTGCCAATACGCGCCAGGTGATTACGAAGCCATCATTAGCCAACGCCCCATTGCCGTTCATGCACTGGAGAATCCAACCAAGTTTGATGCGGGCCTGTACATGTTCCGCAAGCTCTTGCGTGACGCTGTGCGCGGTGCCAATCCCAATGCGGGACCAGAGCAATTTGCACAGTGGTTGCGCGACTGTGCGGGAGAGCCCAATAGTTATTGTTCAGGCAACGTTTTTGAATTACCCGTTGGACGCACAACGGAAGAGGAAGTCACCCTTCGTAGGTTGCTTGCGAAGCAAGTGGTGGCGATCCTCACCGAGGCTGAAAAGCTCAAGGGTAAGGAGCGCACTGATTTCGTTCAAACCAAAATGGAAGCCTTGCAGCAAGACGTGCTTGCGAAGCGAAACGCATGAGTGCATCTTCAGAGAAAAGACAGCTGATGGTGCGTGCTATTCGCTGGCAGGCACAAGGCATTTGCTCTTTCGAGCTGGAAGATCCAGAGGGGCGAACGCTTGAGTCGCCAGAACCTGGCGCCCACGTGGACGTGCATTTGCCTGGGGGCGTCGTTCGCTCGTATTCTCTTGCGGGGGACCCGAAGGACCAAACGCGTTGGCTCATGGGTGTGTTGCGAGAGCCCAAGAGTCGTGGGGGTTCTTTGGCGATGCACGAGAAAGTGCGGGCTGGAGATCTGATCGAGGTGGGTGCTGTGCGCAACGCATTTCCGATGGCCAAGAACGCCAAGCATTCAATTTTGCTTGCAGGCGGTATTGGTATTACGCCTTTGAAGTCCATGGCACACGTGCTGGCTGATTCAGGCGCTTCATTTGAGCTCCACTATTGCGCACGTGGGCAAAGTCACGTGGCTTTTGCCAAAGAGTTACAAGAGGTCGTGCCACACGATCGCTTGCATTTCCATTTTGATGGCGGTGAGCCGAGCAAGGGGCTGGATATCCAAGCATTGCTCAAAGATGTGTCGCCGGGAACGCATGTGTACTACTGTGGGCCTGCTGGTTTTATGAATGCATGCGCACAGGCCAGTTCTCATTGGCCAAAAGAAGCCGTTCATTGCGAACACTTCAAAGCGCCAGAAACTGCACCACTTGATTTGCCCGACGGCGGATTTGAGGTGCGCTTGGTCAAGAGTGGCGAAACGATTCAAGTGGGACCCGATCAAACGATTGTGCGTGCCATTGAGCTGACCGGACGAAGAGTCGCCACTTCATGTTTGTCGGGATTATGTGGTGCATGCAAAGTGACCTATGTAGACGGTGAAGTCGATCACCGTGACTACATACTGAACGACGAAGAGCGGGCGCATTGCCTCACCGTGTGTGTGTCACGCGCTAAGGGAAAAACCTTGTCATTGGATTTGTAATTTTTATCAGGAGACACGTATGTTGGATAAAGTCAAAACACCTCAGGTCAACGAGCGCAAGAAGTCAATTTATGACCCGACCCAAACGGGATTAATTTACCCCGAGATCCCACAGTTCGAAAGCTTTGAGGCTGAGCGCCTTCATCGCAAACAACGGCTGGTTGCGGCTTGCCGAGCCTTTGCCTTGGAAGGGTTTGATTATGGATTCGCGGGCCATTTAACGATTCGTGATCCTGAGCATCCAGAGCTTTATTGGACCAATCCTATGTGCGTGCACTTCGCACAAGTCAAAATCTCTAACTTGATCCTGGCCGATCACAAAGGCCAAGTTGTTCAAGGGCGCCACGCGATCAACAGAGCTGGCTTTGTGCTGCATGCGGCTGTGCACGAGGCGCATCCGGACATCATTTCCATGTGTCACGCGCATACCGTGTATGGCACCGCATTTGCTGCATTGGGTCGTCCGCTCGATCCGATCTCGCAAGATGCAGCCGCCTTTTTTGAAGACCATATCGTGATCAAAGACGAAGCTGGACAAGTGGCTGTTGAAGAGAAGGCAGGCTTGGCGGTCTGTGATTGGTTCAAGGGTGTCAAAGCTGCGATTCATCAAAATCATGGCCTGTTGACAGCAAGTCGCCACAGCATTGAGGCAGCGGCTTTCTGGTTCATTGCCCTTGAGCGTTGCTGCCGTCAGCAGTTGATGGTGGAGGCTTCGGGTCACAAGCCAGTATTTGTTCCGCCTGATCGCGCCCGTTATAGCCGTGAGCATGTGGGCTCCGAATACATTGGCTGGTTGCACTTTCAGCCTATTTATGAACATTTGGTTGCGACTCAGCCGGATATGTTCGCCTGAGCTAAATCAACTGGAAATCCGTTAGGCTCTGCACTGAGAAAAAATGGAGTCCTCGATGAGCTTGGCGAAAATCCCTAACCGCACTGATTACGTTGATGAAGTCTACAAATCATTGCTAGACGCAATCAGTGCGGGCGTGCTTGCGCCAGGTGAACGTATCACGCAGGAGGACTTGGCAGAAAAACTCAACGTTTCTCGTTCGCCAGTCCTGCAAGCTTTGCGCCTGTTAAAAAAAGATGGCTTGCTTGAAGAGGCGCCTGGCCGTGGTTTGGTGGTTGCACAACTGGACCCCAATCGGATCGGGCACTTGTATCAAGTCAGGGGCGCTTTGGATGCTTTAGCGGCGCGCTTGGCGGCCATCCAAAAAGCCAAAATCCCAGTTGCTTTGATTGAGGCGGGGCGTAAAGCATCTGCAGGCAATGATGTCAATGCTTTGATCGAGGCGGATACTGCGTTTCATAAGGCCATTTATGAAGCGTCTGGAAATCCTTATATTGTCGAAACAGCCATGCTGCATTGGATACATCTACGACGTGTGATGGGTGCGGTACATCAACGCCAACTGGGGCGAGATGGCATTTGGGATGAGCATGCCGCGATTGTCCAGGCGATACACGATGGCAATGCAGATCTGGCGGCAGCTTTGTCGGAAAAGCACACAGATTTGGCAAGGGAGACATTGATCCATACCTTGCGAAACAACGAAATTCTGCCGGTGATGAAGAAGGCATGACGTGAATCAACACAACGACGCTATTGAGCTCACGCTAGAGCTTGCGCACCACGTGTCCAGACGCCCACGGATAGGGTATTTGTTCATTGGTCTGATTTGCATTCCCAGCGCTTTTTCACTGCTGTTGGTTGAACCTACGAGTCAATATTGGAATTCCAAACATTTAGGCGATGCGGACTTTGCGGCATTGATCGTTCTCCTCGTCGGTGCGTTTTTTCTAGCCAAGGCTCTGGCCAGCGATTTGCTGAGGGTCTGCGCAGTCAGACTAACTCAGAATGGAATTTTTGTAGCCTGGAGTCATGTGCCTCAGCTATTTGGGGGTGGTGTCCGTAAAGAGGTGCTCCTTCATTGGGATGAGATTGAGAGCTTGCGTTGGCTCGAAGGTGAGAGCGAGCTGGACTTGAAGCAGTATTTACAAATTGAGTTCAAAGAGAAAATTGAAATTAGAAAGACAGCGTTGAAAGTTTTGGTCTGTGATGACCGAGACGAAGACTTCTGCAAAAAAATCCTTCAGCTCCTTCCCACCAACTTCGTCAAGCCAGAGTGGATCAGGCGAGCTAGTTAATACAAACAATCAATTTAAAGGACAGACATGTCGTTGATTCAAAAACTCAAGCTGCGCGCCGCCGAAGGCCGTCCAGTGCGTGTTGCCGTAATCGGTGTAGGTAAATTTGGTTCTATGTATTTGTCGCAGGCCCCACGAACCCCAGGTGTTCATGTTGTTGCTGTGGCAGATCTGTCGCCAGACCGTGCACGCGCTTCGCTCGCCCGGGTGGATTGGGATGCGTCACGCTTTGGCGCGACATCGCTGGCGCAAGCAGCCAAAGAAGGCCGCACATTCGTCACCGACGATGCGGCGCGTGTGATTGCCAGCGACTTGGTGGACATCGTGATTGATGCGACCGGCAGCCCTGCCGCTGGAATCGCCCATGCGTTGCTTTGTTGTGAGCATCGAAAGCACATCATCATGGTGAATGTGGAGGCCGATGTCTTAGCTGGCCCCCTCTTGGCACGTCGCGCGAAAGAGGCGGGCATCATCTATTCGATGGCCTCGGGCGACCAGCCCGCATTGATTGCCGAAATGGTGGATTGGGCGCGGACCATTGGCTTGGAGGTGGTTTGCGCAGGCAAGGGAACGAAATATCTGCCTGTCTACCACCAAAGCACGCCAGACACCGTGTGGGGCCACTATGGCTTCAGCCCAGAACAAGTGGCTGGCGGGGATTTCAATGCCCAAATGTTCAACAGTTTTTTAGATGGCACCAAATCAGCTCTCGAAATGGCTGCCGTGGCCAATGGCTGTGAACTCACGCCACCCAAGGACGGTTTGTATTTCCCACCGTGTGGCGTTGACGAACTGCCGCATATCTTGCGTCCGCAGGCCGACGGCGGCATCTTGATGAACAAGGGAACGGTGGAAGTCGTTTCTTCCATCGAGCGTGATGGACGTCCCGTGTTTCGGGATCTTCGCTGGGGGGTGTATGCCGTCTTTGAAGCGCCTAGCAAATATGTGATGGACTGTTTCCAACAGTACGGATTAAAAACCGACAGCACGGGCAAATACGCCGCCATGTACAAGCCCTATCACCTGATTGGTTTGGAGCTCGGTATTTCCGTGGCCAGTATTGCTGTGCGTCAAGAGGCCACAGGCGCCACTGGCGAGTGGCGCGGCGACGTTGGCGCCACAGCCAAGCGCTCGCTCAAGAAAGGTGAGCAACTCGATGGCGAAGGCGGTTTCACCGTCTACGGCAAGTTGATGCAAACCGTCGATTCACTGCGCATGCATGCCCTGCCCATTGGTTTGGCGCACAACATGGTTCTCAAGCGTGACGTTGCAGAAGGTGCCGTGGTGACGTGGGACGATGTGGACTACGATGCCACCAAGCAAGCCGTGGCTTTTCGGCGAGAGCAAGAAGCCATTTTCCGCAAAGAGATGGCGCTTTGACGCGTGTCTATGCTGGCGGAACATTTTCTGTGCTAGAATCATGGTTTTCCAGGCGGCTGTAGCTCAGCTGGATAGAGTACTTGGCTACGAACCAAGGGGTCGTGGGTTCGATTCCTGCCAGCCGCACCAAATTGACTAAGGGTTCACATCTTCGGATGTGAACCCTTTTTCTTTTGTTCAACTCTGACGTACGATTTAGCGATGAAAACACGTACTCCCTATTTGTCATTTTTGGCGCTTGTTGGCGCTTTGGTTTTGAGTGGTTGCGCCACGCCGATGGCCAAGCCTGCTTTTTATCCCAATGCCCATTACCAAAGTGTGGGGCCAGCACGCGCTGAAGCCGATGCACAAGCGTGTGCCAGCCTGGCTCAACAATCAGATGTGGGCTCCGTCAACAAAATGGATGCTGCACAAGCAGGTGCAGCTGGGGCAGCAGGCATTGGTACAGCGGGTGTGGTGGGTTCGGTGTTGAGTGGTCGCAAGCCAGACTTGAAGAACATCGCTGCAGGCGCTGCCGCCATTGGTGCTGGCGGCGCGGCCGCTACGGCTGCGGGACAGTCGGTGAGTGGCAGCAATTTGTACCGGCGCTTTGTGCAGCAGTGTTTGGCTGAGCGTGGCTATCAAGTGATTGGTTGGCACTGAGTTTTTGCATTTCGCTATGAGTAAAGCCTTCACGCGCGAAAGCGACTCGGACGACGATGAGCTTGGGTTGCCACCGTTGCCTGCCGGGGGTAAAAACTACATCACCCCACAGGGATATGCGTTGCTGCGTGCCGAGTTGTTTGACTTGATCGACAACGAGCGTCCGCGCATTGTCGAGATCGTGCATTGGGCGGCGAGCAATGGCGATCGTTCTGAAAATGGCGATTACCTCTATGGCAAAAAACGCTTGCGTGAAATCGATCGTCGCATCCGATTTTTGACCAAGCGCCTAGAGATTGCCGAAGTCACCGACCCAAGCGCGCATTACGGCAAAGACCAAGTTTTCTTTGGTGCCACCGTGACCTATGTGGATGAAGCCAGTGTTGAACGCACGGTCACGATCTTGGGCATTGACGAAGCCGACAGCCTGAAGCAACAGGTGACCTGGGTGTCTCCCATTGCCCGTGCATTGCTCAAGGCACGTGAAGGCGATGTGGTCAAGCTCGTCACGCCTGTTGGCGTGCAAGAAGTGGAAGTGGTCGAGGTGCGCTATCCCGCACCTGTGGCGGCTTAAGGTGTACGGCCTACACCAGACACCACGCGCTGCGCTTGCACCACCGAAGTCACGCGGCGCAAGTTGCGCAGCACAGCATCTAAGTGCGCTGTATCGCGCACCGAAATCACAAAACGTAAGTCAGTCGCTTCTTGGCCGCTGACTTCGTCAGCCATATTGACCAAGGTGATGTCTGCCTCGGCAGATGTGATGGCCGATGCCACACGTGCCAACACGCCTTTGCCGTTGCTGACGGTGACCACCACTGCGACTTCAAAATGACGCGTGGGTTCTTCGGCCCATTCCACCGCAATGAAGCGCTCGCTGTCTTTGTGTTTGAGGCGTTGTCCCACAGCGCATTGATCCAAGTGAACCACCAAGCCTTCGCCGCGACCCAAATAGCCCACGATGGCGTCGCCCGGAATCGGATGGCAGCAAGGCGCGTATTGCACTGAAGCGTTCTCGCTGCCGTCCACGATCACGCTGCCTTGTGACACGTTTTCATGGGCGGTGAAGCGCTCGCGGCTCATCAGCAAGGCATCGGGTTTTTGGCCCATGTCGGCGAGCAGGTTAGCCAAACGTTTGGCCACGATGCTGGCCACGCGCTTGCCCAGCCCGAGGTCAACCAACAATTCGTCTTGTGTTTTGCTGCCCGTGAAGCGCAGCAGTTTTTCCCACAGCAGTTGGTGTGCATCGTCGGTCTGGGGCATTTCTTCAATGCCTTCAGCCCGCAAAGCTTGCGCCAGCAATTTGCGACCCAACTCTTTGGACTCGACCTGCGCCATGGTTTTGAGGTGATGGCGAATTTTGGAGCGTGCGCGGCCGGTGCGCACAAAGCCCAGCCATGCGGGGTTGGGGGAGGCCACGGCCGAGGTCACGACTTCCACCACATCGCCGTTGCGCAGCTCGGTGCGCAGCGGTACTTGTTCGCCGTTGACCTTGGCTGCCATGGTGCGGTCGCCCACATCGCTGTGAACCGCATAGGCAAAGTCCACCACGGTAGCACCGCGCGGCATGGCCATGATGCGGCTCTTGGGCGTGAACACATACACCGCATCGGGGAACAGATCGACTTTGACGTGGTCCCAAAACTCGGTGGCGTCGCGTGTTTCGTCTTGGATGTCGAGCAACGATTGCAGCCACTTGTTGCCCAAGTTCTCACTGCCCTCGCTGCTGCCGTTGGTCTTGTAAAGCCAATGCGCCGCAATGCCAGATTCGGCCACCAAGTGCATGGCCTCGGTGCGCATTTGAAACTCGACGTTCAAACCCGATGGGCCGACCAGGGTGGTGTGCAAGGACTGGTAGCCATTGATCTTGGCAATCGCAATGTGGTCTTTGAACTTGCCCGGCACAGGTTTGTAGAGCTGGTGCAGCACGCCCATGGCGGTGTAGCAGTCAACCACCTCGGGCAAGATGAGGCGAAAACCGTAAATGTCGGTCACTTGCGCAAAGCTCAAATGCTTGCTGTCCATTTTTTTGTAAATGGAATACAGCGTTTTTTCGCGCCCCGAAATGCGTACTGACAGCCCCGCTTTGGCAAACGCCGCTTCGACTTCGTGTTGCACGCGCTGCATCAAATCGCGGCGGCGGTGACGCGCTTTTTGCACGGCTTTGCTGAGCACTTTGTAGCGCCAAGGCATCAGGTGCTGAAACGCCAGTTCTTGCAGTTCGCGGTAGGTTTGGTTCAAGCCCAGTCGATGGGCAATGGGGACGTAAATTTCAAGCGTCTCGCTGGAGATGCGTCCCCACTTGGTTCTGGGCATGTCGCACATGGTGCGCATGTTGTGGCTGCGGTCTGCCAGCTTGACCAAGATGACCCGCACATCGCGTGCCATGGCCAAGAGCATTTTGCGAAACGATTCCGCTTGGTTCTCTTCGCGGGTGTTGAATTC
>JACCDU011386110.1_pt1 | contig 18458 bp, 17 predicted proteins | sample 7446081 | NCBI WGS metagenome assembly JACCDU01 (sample SAMN15323447, study PRJNA562643) | freshwater metagenome | isolation source: river surface water | place: USA:Blue River Watershed | collected 2017-08-17
GGTCCATCGCGTCCAGGTAAGGCGTCATCTCGGTGATTTGCGAGCCGATGTGGCAGTCGATGCCCACCACCTTCAGACCCGGCAGGCTGGCCGCATGGCGGTAGGCGCGCAAGGCGTCTTCGTGGGCGATGCCGAATTTGTTGCCCTTCAGACCGGTCGAAATGTAAGGGTGGGTTTTGGGGTCCACATTGGGGTTCACGCGCAGGCTCACGGGGGCCTGGAGGCCCAGGCCTTCGGCCACCTCGCTCAGCACATCGAGTTCGGCTTCGCTTTCCACATTGAAGCAGCCGATGCCGACTTTGAGGGCTTGCTGCATTTCGGCGCGGGTTTTGCCCACGCCCGAAAAAATCACCTTGGCCGGATCTCCGCCAGCGGCCAGCACGCGGGCCAGTTCACCCGCCGATACGATGTCAAAACCGCAACCGGCGTTGGCAAAGACCTGCAGTACGGCCAGGCTGGAGTTGGCCTTCATGGCGTAGCAAATTTGGGCCTGGCGTCCGGCAAAGCCGCGCTGGTAGGCCGCCAGAGCCGACAACATGGCGGCTTTGGAATACACAAACAGCGGGGTGCCATGTGCGCGGGCCAGATCGGACAGGTGCACGCCTTCGACCATGAGATCGCTGCCTTCGTAGGCGATGTAAGGTTGGCCAGGCAAGGCGTGGGCGTTGGAAGGTGCGGTCATGGTTTCAGAAAAGAGGCAGAAGGGGTGGTGTCGTTGTCCGCTTCGCTCCGAGGTGCTTGCTCAGCAGTGGGCAGGGCATCCCGTGCGATGTCAGATGGGCGGGCTGGGCGTTGGGTGCGTGCAGATGGGGTATGCCAAGGGTTCAAGCTCTGAGTCAATGTGGCTCGCCCTTCGGAGGCCGGTGTGTTGGGTAGTTTGAGCGGGCCTTTTTGGCCGCAGCCGCTCAATGCAACCGCACCCCCAACAAGGGCAAGCGTCGTGACTAGAATCCTCGATACTTTCAACATGCAGCGATTGTAATGACCGACCTTGAATTCATGGACCAAGCCGAACGCCTTTTGGCGGGCGTTGAGACGAGTTGCGATCGCCTGAACGATGACACCGATGCCGACATCGACAACCAGCGTGTGGGGGGCATGGTCACTTTGACCTTTTCCAACCGCAGCCAGATCGTGATCAATTTGCAAAAACCCCTGCACGAAGTATGGCTGGCCGCACGTTGCGGCGGTTTTCACTACCGCTTTGATGGTCAGGCCTGGCAAGACACCAAAGGCCAGGGCGAGTTTTGGGCAAGCTTGTCGCGCTATGCGTCTGAGCAATCGGGTTTGGTACTCGACTTCAAGGCCTGAATTCACGGCAGGCCTCTTGTTGTCACAAGAGACCCTCCGTCAGTTGCGGAACAGATCGAGGATTCGGCGCTTTTCTTCACCTGCTGGCATGGGTGCCGGTTTTGCGGCGCTGCTTTCAGCACCCAAGCCAAGCGATGTGATGCTCCCCTCTTTGGACAGATCGCTGTACATCCAGTCACCAGCCACGTTCACGAGGCCTTCGGGGACGGTGGGTTCAGACACCGGCATGCTGCGCAAGGCGCTCTCCATGAAACTGATCCAGACGGGCAAGCTCAAGCCGCCACCGGTTTCGCGGTCGCCCAGTTTGCGGGGGGTGTCATAGCCGATCCAGACCACGGCCGCCAGGTTGGGGTGGTAGCCGGCAAACCAGGCGTCCATCGAGTCGTTGGTGGTCCCCGTTTTTCCATAAACATCGGGGCGCTTGAGGGTCGCTTGTGCTTTGGCTGCGGTGCCTGAGCGGGTGACTTCCTGCAGCAAGCTGGTCATCACAAATGCATTTCGGGCCGGGATGGCCCGCTGGGCTTCATCGGTTTGTGTGGGGGCGGGGCTGTCCACCAGAACACGGTCTTTGTGGTCTGCAATGCGAGTGATCAGGTGCGGTTGCACACGGTAGCCACCGTTGGCAAACAGGCTGTAGCCGGTGGCCATTTGCATGGGTGTGACCGAGCCTGCGCCCAAAGCCATGGTCAGGTAGGCCGGGTGCTTGTCTTCGTCAAAACCAAAGCGACCGATCCACTCCTGAGCATTGCGCGCCCCCACCGATTGCAGGACGCGGATTGAAATCATGTTCTTCGATTTGGCCAGGCCTTTGCGCAAGGTCATGGGGCCGTCAAAGGTGCCGTCGTAGTTCTTGGGCTCCCAAGGTTGGCCACCGGTCACGCCAGCATCAAAAAACAAGGGCGCATCGTTGACCACGGTGGCCGGGGTGAAGCCTTTTTCGAGCGCGGCGGAATAGATGAAGGGCTTGAAGCTCGAGCCCGGCTGACGCCAGGCCTGCGTGACATGGTTGAACTTGTTTTTGGCAAAGTCAAAACCGCCCACGAGGGCCCGGATGGCACCTGTCTGGGGCGTGATGGCCACAAACGCACCTTCAACCTCGGGCAATTGGGTGATCTCCCAACTGCCTTTGGGTGTTTGGGTAATGCGGATCACGGCACCCTTGCGCAGTTGTTTGGCGGGAGGTGCCTTGTCGGACAGTCCTGATTGTGCGGGTTTGAGTCCCTCGCCAGTGATGCTGATTTGTTCGCCGTTCTGGCGAACCACCACCACCTTGCGGGGCGTGGCCTCGAGCACCACGGCGGACATCACATCGCCGTTGTCGGGATGTTCTTCCAGCGCGTCATCGATGGCATCTTCCATTTTCTTGGGATCGGTCGGTAGATCCACAAACTTTTCGGGTCCTCGGTAAATTTGACGACGCTCAAAGTCCATGATGCCCTGGCGCAGTGCTTTGTAGGCGGCCATTTGTTCGGTGGACTGCACGGTGGTGTAGACGTTCAGGCCGCGGGTGTAGGTTTCCTGTCCGTACTGAGCGAACACCATTTGGCGAACGGTTTCGGCCACGTATTCCGCGTGCAAGGTGCGCTTGTCCCCTGATGTGCGAAGACTCAGGGGTTCGGCTTTGGCGGCTTTGGCTTGTGCGGCCGTGATGTAGCCGTTTTCCTCCATGCGCTCGATGATGTAGAGCTGGCGGGAACGGGCGCGTTTGGGATTGCTGATCGGGTTGTAGGCCGATGGCGCTTTGGGCAGACCCGCCAGCATGGCCGCTTCGGCGATGGTGATTTCCTTGAGCGATTTTCCAAAGTAGGTTTCAGCGGCCGAGGCGAAACCATAGGCGCGGTTGCCCAGGAAAATCTGGTTCATGTAGATCTCAAGGATCTGGTCCTTGGTCAACATGTGTTCGAGCTTGTAGGTCAGCAAAATTTCATAAATCTTGCGGGTGTAGGTTTTTTCGGACGACAGGTACACATTGCGAGCGACCTGCATGGTGATGGTCGAAGCGCCCTGGCTTTTGACGCGACCGATGTTCGCCACGCCTGCGCGCAAGATGCCCAGGTAGTCCACGCCACCGTGTTGGTAAAAGCGACTGTCTTCAATCGACAGCACCGCATTTTTCATGACATCGGGGATGTCTTTGATGGGGGTCAGGTTGCGGCGCTCTTCACCAAACTCGCCCATCAATTGACCGTCTGCCGTGTAAATGCGCAAGGGCAGCTTGGGTTTGTAGTCCGCCAGGTCCGAGATGTCCGGCAGGTTGGGGTAAGCCACCACCATGGCCACACCGACCACCAACAAGATCGACAGAAAGACGGCGATCAAGATGCCGATGCTCCAAATGACCAGCTTGGTCATCCAGGCGGGGACGGACGCTGAAGTCGCGGTGTGGCTGGCGCGTTCGGTTTTTTGAGTGGGTTTGTCTTGGGATGGCATAAGGGACATGGACTGGGCAAGCCGGTCGGCCACCTCTGCGCATTATAAAAATCTTGGCCCTTTCATTGCACTTTCTTTTGGAAAAATTGAATTACAAAGAATTCAAATTTTATTGTTTAAATCCTGATTAGCTGCTACAAAAGATGCCGCAGAGGGTGAAGAAGCCCCATTCGGGAGGCAAGCGATGCAAGTTTGGCAGCGTCTTTGGCAAAGCTGGAGGGTCCGCGGGGTGCGGCAATCCTGGGGGCTTGCCTTGACGGGGCGGTCGAGCGCCTTGGTTGGCTTGAGTCGTGACACGCAGGGTGTGGTGAGGGTCCGACTCAGCACCGTGCTGGCCGTTCCACCTGGGCGGGCGGTGACGGATCTTTTTTGGCTGACCCAGGCTCTGCAGGAGGCTGGTCGATGGGTGACCGGCCGAACGCACAGGCTGGTTGTCGGCTTGGATGCGCCGGATTTGGTCATGGGCAATATGACAAGCGCTGTGGATGCCACCTCAAACGATTGGGTGGCTGATGTGCAGTTGGAAGTGTCACAGGCACTCCACCTGCCGCCCGATGAGGTGAATTTCGATTTTGAAGTTGACACCCTTGGACCCGGATTTGTTCGTCAGATTCATTGGGCCGGTTGTGCCAAATCGCAAGTGTCAGCGATTCAAAAGGGCGTGAATGAGGCCGGCTGGCGATTGAGCAGCGTCGAGCCAGCGATGCATGCAGCCAAGCGTGCTGCTTCGGCTCTGGTGGGGGGCTTGCCCAGTTTGATGCAACAGGCACCGCAAGACTGGCAATTTCGATGGCGTGCCACGGATGAGCCCGCTTCCTTGGATGATGAAGGCATGGCGACGGTGCGCGATGCGGGTCTTTTGCAAGAGGCGCTGGCATCTTCGGTGGGACCCAGACTTGTGGCGTGTGGTCTGGCCTTGAAGGCGTGGGCATGATGGCCGATTTCAATTTGCTCCATTACCCGACGCTGGATCGTCAGCAACGTTGGCGTCGGCAGTGGCGCATGGCTGGGGTGGGGGCTGGCATGGGCGCTGCGCTGGCGGGCTCTGTTTTGACGGTATGGGCCTGGCAACTTGACAGTTTGCGCGACCAAACCAGGGAACTTCAAGGCCAACTGGCGGAGCACAAGCGTTTGGCTCAAGAGCGTCAGCAGCGGTTGGCGAAAAACCAGGAGATTCAGAAAGTATCGGCGCAACTTGAGCAGCTGCAAGCGCATCAACAAGCCTGGAGTCTTTTGCACAGTGGGTTGGTGGAGGTGGCCTCAGGAGACGGACTTCGCTTGCAACGTTTGCAAATCGAGGCGGGACGCATCGATCTGCAAGGTCACGCGCCGCAGGCAAACGCCATCGGTCATGTGGCGCAGCGATTGTCTGAACGATGGGGGGTGCCATTGAACATGCAAAGTCTGGAGGCACATACCGCAGGAGAAGGGGTTCAGGGTGTGAATTTTTCATGGCAAGCCTCATGGGCTGCACTGGCCGACGGGGCGGTGCCTGTGACCTTGGGCAAACCATGATCACGTGGCCACGGTCTCCGGGTTTTGAGCGGTTCAGCGCCGTGGCCTGGCACGCCTTGGGGCCGTGGTGTGTGCGTCAATTCCAGCGCGGTGCGGTGGTCTTGGTGGGCGCTTTTCTGGGGGGCGTGCTGGTGTGGGTGATGGCCAGCGATGTGCGGGAGGCACATGAGCAGGCTCAGCTGGCCCTGGAAGCGGTGCAGGCGCAAATGCCAAGTTCAGGAGTCACGACTGCTTTGCCTGATTTGCTGGACCCCTTGGCGCAGGCGGCCGGTCCACTTTGGAATCGCTTGCCCGGGCGCTTGGCAGCAGACGTGGGGACGGAGTTGAGGCAGTTTTTGATGGCTCAGGGTATGCAGGTGGCATCGCTACGGGCCATGCCAGATGGCATGAGGGGAGCTTTGCAAAGCAAAACGGTGGCGTTTCGGATGACGGGGACTTATGCCGATTGGACAAAGGCCTGGCAAACCCTCATGGATTTTGGCCCAGTGGTATCGATGGAGCGCATGAGCGTGGTGCCTTTGGCGTCGGCACCAGGCGTTCAGCTGGACGTGGTCTTGCGTGTGTGGTTCAGGCCCGATGCCACTCAGGTTCTGACATGGCCTTCGGGTGAGCGTTGGGGGTCCCGCATCGGGGATGTTTCACATGCCGATGCCGGGATTTTTGCCTTGACGGCGAATCAGGAAGGGCGGCCATCACTTGCACCTGAGACCAGGCTTGCGCTGAGTGATGACCCGTCGCGCTGGCCTGTCGAGCGCATCCGCTTGCTGGGTACTTGGCAGCAAGGCACGCGTTGGCGAGCGGTGCTTGGTACGGATGCTGTGTGGGTGCCGGTTCAGGTGGGGCAGCGGGTTTCTCAGGAAGGTCACAAGGTCGCGGCCATCCGGCGTGAGGGGGTGCTGCTGCGCACACCACAGGGACAACAAGTCGAACTGGGTTGGGCGGGAGGTGGACGATGAAGCACAGACAGTGGACCCAGGCGGGCGGTGGTGTGATGGCCCTCATGGTGTTCAGCGCCGCGTGTGCGCAAGCGCCGCACCCAGTCATCCATCTCGACGGTGCCAGCCCGGCTGTGCAGTCGGCGGTCACAGCCGATGGCACGCCCATCAGCCTGAACTTTCAGAACATCGACATCCGTGCCTTGTTGCAAGTATTTGCCGAATTCACAGGGCTGAACCTGGTGGTGTCCGACGCGGTCAGCGGTCAGCTGTCGGTGCGCTTGGTGGACGTGCCTTGGGTCCAAGCCTTGGGCGTGGTGCTGGAATCCAAGGGCCTGGCTTCGCGCCGCGAGGGCCGGGTGATGTGGGTCGCCCCGCGTGATGAATGGACCTTGCGAGAAAAAAAGCAGCTGGAAACCCAATCAGCCCTCGAAGCGGTCAGCCCCCTGCAGATGCTGCCCTTGCAACTGAAATACGCCCGCGCCACCGAGGTGGTCCAGCGTCTGGTGGGTGGGGCAGGTGCAGGCGCACCTGCATCGCGCTGGCTCAGTGCTCGTGGCACGGCATTGGCCGAGCCAAGAACCAACCAGCTGTTCATCATGGATGTGCCCAGTCGACTGGCCGAAGTGTCCCAGATGATCCAGAAGCTGGATGTGCCTGTGCGCCAAGTGCTGATCGAGGCGCAGATCGTCGAGGCCGATGACCAGTTTGGACAGTCTTTGGGTGTACGCCTGGGCTTGGGGTCCGGGACCAAGGTGGGTGCCACCAATGCCACCACTGGTGCCGGCGTGGTGAGTGGCAATCAAGTGAATTTGCCAGCAGGCCAGGCCGGTCAAACGCTCAATGTGCCTTCGAGTTTTGCTGTCTCGCTGTTCAACGCAGCGGCAGAACGTTTCATTAATGTGGAAATTTCCGCCCTGGAGGCCGATGGTCGGGGCAAGGTCGTCTCACGCCCACGCGTCGTCACGGCCGACCAGACCAAAGCCTTGATTGAGCAAGGTACCGAGCTGCCGTATCAGACATCCTCGGGGATTGGCGTGACGGCCATCACCTTCCGAAAAGCCAACCTGAAGCTCGAAGTTACCCCGCAAATCACCCCCGAAGGGGCGGTGGTGCTGGATGTGGACGTCAACCGCGACAGCGTGGGGCAACTGACCCCGGCCGGGTATGCCATCAACACCAAACACGTCAAAACCCAGGTCCAGGTGGACGATGGCGGCACGGTGGTGTTGGGCGGCATTTACGAAGACGCTGACCGCAACGACGAAGCCAAGGTGCCCAGTCTGGGTGATGTGCCAGGCTTGGGGTGGTTGTTCAAAAACCGCAACCAGACACGGCGCAAATCGGAGTTGCTGATTTTCTTGACACCTCGGGTGGTGACGGATCTGGCCACCACGCCAGGGCGTTGAGCGCCGCTGTCGGCAGTGGAGGCCCGGTCGAATACACTTGAGGCCTCTTTCGGCAGGCCCATTTGTCGCTGTGGCAGGCTGAATTCCAGTGTGAGATTTTCTTTTGACCATCATCTTCGTGGGCCTTCCGGGCTCGGGCAAAACCACCATTGGCAGGCAGTTGGCACGCCGCTTGGGTTTGCCTTTTGTGGATTCCGACCATGTGATTGAAGACCGTTTGGGGTGTTCGATCAGGGAATTTTTCGCCCGCGAAGGCGAGGACAGCTTCCGCGATGTGGAGCAGCAAGTGCTGGACGATCTGAGCCAGCACCACCAAGGCGTGCTTGCCACAGGTGGAGGCTCGGTTCTGCGCGAAATCAATCGCCGTCATTTGCGTGAGCGCGGTCATGTGATTTACCTGCGCTCGGCCCCGGAAGACGTTTACCGCCGCGTGCGCCACGACACCGGCCGCCCCCTACTGCAGGTGGACGACCCGATGGGGCGTTTGCGCGCCTTGTTTGAAGCCCGCGATCCGTTGTACCGGGAAACCGCCCACCACGTCATCGACACGGGCCGCCCCTCGGTCTCAACCCTGGTCAACATGATCCTCATGCAGCTTGAACTGTCGGGCCAGTTGCCCGCCAAGCCCGAGAGCTCCGCTCCCCAGGCTGCCAGCTGAGCGTCATGTCAAAGCCCTACACTTGAGGGCTATGTCTGAGCAAATCCTTTCCCTTGAACAGGTCGCCATTTCTCTGGACGACCGCAGTTACGACATCCACATTGGCCAGGGCCTGATCGGCCGCGCCGAAACCTGGGCCGGTTTGCCCAAGGCCCAGGCGGCCATGATCGTCACCAACGATACCATCGCCCCGCTTTACGAGGCGCAGCTGCGCGCCGCGCTCACGCCGCATTACAAGCAGATCCACACTGTGGTGCTGCCCGATGGCGAAGCACACAAGGATTGGCAGACCCTGAACCTGATTTTTGATGCCTTGCTGGCCAAGGGCTGCGACCGCAAGACGGTGTTGTTTGCGCTGGGTGGCGGTGTGATCGGCGACATGACCGGCTTTGCCGCCGCCAGCTACATGCGCGGCGTGCCCTTTGTGCAGGTGCCGACCACCTTGCTTTCGCAGGTTGATTCCTCGGTGGGCGGTAAGACCGCGATCAACCACCCACTGGGCAAAAACATGATCGGCGCGTTTTACCAGCCGGTGCGCGTGGTCTGCGATCTGGACACCTTGAAGACCTTGCCTGAACGCGAACTGAGCGCTGGCCTGGCCGAAGTCATCAAGTACGGGCCGATCGCCGATATGGATTTCCTGGCCTGGATCGAGGCGAACATCGCGGCACTCATGGCACGTGAGCCAGCGGCGCTGGCCCATGCTGTCAAGCGCAGTTGCGAGATCAAAGCCTGGGTGGTGGGGCAAGACGAGCGCGAATCGGGCCTGCGTGCCATCCTCAATTTCGGCCATACCTTTGGCCATGCCATCGAGGCGGGCCTGGGTTTTGGCACCTGGTTGCACGGCGAGGCGGTGGGCTGCGGCATGGTCATGGCGGCAGAGCTGTCGCAGCGTCTGGGCAAGGTCGATGCGGCTTTTGTGACGCGCCTCAAGACCCTGATCGCGCGTGCCGATTTGCCTGTGCGTGGTCCGGTGCTGCGTGCCGATGACAACGCGCTGGATTACATCGAACACATGCGCTTGGACAAGAAGGCTGTGGGCGGCGACATCCAGTTCGTCGTCATTGACGGACCGGGCCAAGCCGCAGTGCAGGGCGCATCCGACGCCGTGGTGCGCGACGTGATCGATACTTGCTGTGCCTGACCGCCGCAACTCCTCAGGTTTGGCCCCCTGGGCCAGCCATTCTTCACAAAGCCGAGGCCGTCGCCACGCCGAGCTGCCTGCACCCACACGCAATGCCTTCCAGCGTGACCGCGACCGCATCGTCCACTCCACGGCTTTTCGCCGTCTGGTCTACAAGACGCAGGTCTTTCTGAACCACGAGGGTGACCTGTTCCGCACACGGCTCACGCACTCGCTCGAAGTCGCGCAACTGGGCCGTTCCATTGCCCGTGCATTGGGTTTGAACGAAGACCTGGTCGAAGCGATTGCGCTGGCGCACGATCTGGGCCACACCCCTTTTGGCCACGCCGGGCAAGATGCTTTGCACGAATGCATGGCCGAGCACGGTGGCTTTGAACACAACCTGCAAAGCCTGCGTGTGGTCGACACGCTGGAAGAGCGCTACCCGCAGTTTGATGGGCTGAACCTGAGCTTTGAAACCCGCGAAGGCATCCTCAAGCATTGCTCGCGCACGAACGCTGAGGCCATCGAAGCGCAAGAGCCCGGTGGCGTGGCACGACGCTTCATTGACCGCACCCAGCCCAGCCTGGAGGCGCAGCTGTGCAACTTGGCCGACGCGATCGCCTACAACGCGCACGACATCGACGACGGCGTGCGCTCGGGCCTGATCTCGCTGGATCAGATGCAGGAAGTGCCGTTGTTTGACCACTACCGCCTGCAGGCGCTGACCGAGCATCCGCAGCTCAAGGACAAGCCGCGCCGCTGGTTGTACGAGAGCACGCGCCGCATGCTCAGTGAGCAGGTGTACGACGTGATCGACACCACCCGAGCCGCCATCGTTGCCGCAGGCGTGCAAACGGCCGACGAAGCCCGCCTGGCCGGGCCGCTGGTGCGTTTTTCGGACGAGATGAAAACCCGCTCGGCCGAACTCAAGAAGTTCCTGTTTGCCAGTCTGTATCGGCATCCGCAAGTGATGCAGATGATGGGGCAGGCGCAGCAGGCGGTGCACGAGCTGTTTGCGGCCTACACCGCGCAGCCCGAGGAGATGCGCGCCGAGTTCGCGGCCCGCGAGGACCGCCACCGCGCAGTGGCCGACTACATCGCAGGCATGACCGACCGTTTTGCACTGCGTGAACACGAACGCCTCACGGGGCGCAAGTTGCTGTGAACCGCGTGGTCTCGTCTGCACTGCGCTCCGCCTGGCTGGTGGTCGCGGCCGGTGGTGTGGCTGCCCTGCAGGTGGGCAAGCTGCCACCTGCCTTGCCTGCCCTGCAGGCCGAGTTGGGCCTGACCCTGGTGCAGTCGGGCTTTCTCTTGTCCATCGTGCAACTGGCGGGCCTGAGCCTGGCGGTGTTCATGGGCTTGCTGGCCGACGGCATGGGCCTCAAGCGCAGCATGGTGCGCGGCTTGTGCCTGCTGGCGCTGGCCAGTGGCCTGGGCGGATTCGCCTCCTCGGTGACCGCTTTGTTGGTCTTGCGTGCGATTGAAGGCCTGGGCTTTTTGCTGGTGGCCTTGCCTGCACCGGCCCTGATTCGCCGCTTGGTGCCGCCTGCGCAATTGCCCGGCATGCTGGGCGTGTGGGGCGCTTACATGCCCACGGGCACAGCTCTGGCCTTGTTACTGGGGCCGTTGTTCATCCCGGTCTGGGGCTGGGGCGCCTGGTGGTGGCTGTTTGCGGCGGTGTCGCTGGCCATGGCGCTGTGGCTTTACCGGGTGGTGCCGGCCGATCCGCCTGCCCCAGCAGGCCGCGCAGGGCAGGGGGCCTGGGTCCGTTTGCGTTTGACCTTGAGCACCCCCGGCCCCTGGCTGGTTGCGCTCACCTTTGGCATGTACTCGGGTCAGTGGCTGGCGGTGGTGGGCTTTTTGCCCTCCATCTACGCGGCCGCAGGCGTGAGCGGCGCCTTGCTGGGCGTGCTCACGGCATTGGCCGCCGCCGTCAACATGGGGGGCAACATGGCTTCGGGCCGCCTCTTGCAGCGCGGCTGGGCACCTCGCGCCACGCTGTGGCTCGGCTTCGGCGCGATGGCGCTGGGCAGCACGCTGGCGTTTGCTTCGTTCACCGAGAGTGAGCCGTGGCTGCGCTTTGCAGGCGTGCTGCTGTTCTCGGGTGTGGGCGGTCTGGTGCCAGGCACGCTGTTCAGCCTGGCCGTGCGGCTGGCCCCGGGTGAGCAGCAGGTCGCGACCACCGTGGGCTGGGTGCAGCAGCTGTCGGCGCTGGGGCAGTTTGTGGGGCCACCTGTGGTGGCCGCGGTGGCGGCGCGTGCGGGCGGTTGGCAGTTCACACCGCTGGTCACGGTGGGGTGTTGCGCACTGGGGGCAGTGCTGGCCTGGTGGGCTGGACGTTTGTTGGTGCAGCAAGACCGTTGATTGGCAGTGCCACGCAGGCACAATCGACACATGACCGAGATGAATTCTTCTACCCCCATCGAAATCGCCGACACCGTGCGCTGGCTGGAGCGCGCCGTGATTGGCCTGAACCTCTGCCCCTTTGCCAAGGCCCCTCATGTGAAGGGCCAAATCCATTACGCCGTGAGCGAGGCCAAGGGTCTGGAGGGCTTGCGGGACGAGTTGATCGAACAATTGCAGGCGCTGGCTGCGCTGCCCGCTGAAGAACGCGAAACGGTGCTCTTGATCGTGCCTCACATGCTGCGCGATTTTCTGGACTTCAACGACTTTCTGGACGAAGCTGACGGCGTGCTGCAGGAGTTGGATCTGGAGGGTGAATTCCAGATCGCGAGCTTCCACCCCGACTTCCAGTTCGCGGACACCGAGCCTGACGACATCACCAACTACACCAACCGCTCGCCTTACCCCACGCTGCACCTGATCCGCGAAGCCAGCATCGACCGGGCGGTGGAGGCCTTCCCGGAAGCCGAGATGATTTACGAGGTCAACATGGCCACGATGGAGAAGCTGGGCCACGAGGGCTGGAAGGCGCTGGATGTGGAGGCCACGCCATGAAGAAGCGTTCACCGCAACAAGCCCCCGCCGACAGCCTGCCCCCCGAAGTGCGCCCCGGTCAGTCGGTCGAATTGCTCAAGCAACTGCACATCCTGACCCGCGATGGCAAGCTCAACCAGGACTCGCGCCGCAAGCTCAAGCAGGTGTACCACCTGTTCCAGTTCATCGAGAAGCTGTTGCTCGAATTGCCCGAGTCCGCGCAAGGTCCAACGCTGGCCGACCACGGTGCAGGCAAGTCCTACCTGGGTTTCATCATTTACGACCTGTTTTTCAAGGCCCTCGGGAAGGGCACCATCTACGGCATCGAGACTCGCAGCGAGTTGGTCGAATCGTCCAAAGCGCTGGCCGAGCGGCTGCACTTTGAGCGCATGCGCTTTTTGAATGTGAGTGTGGCCGAGTCGACTCAAAGCGCCGAGCTGCCTGAGCAGATTGACGTGGTCACCGCGCTGCACGCTTGCGACACCGCGACGGACGATGCCATCGCCTTTGGCTTGCAGAAGAAGGCGAAGTACATGGTGTTGGTGCCCTGCTGCCAGGCCGAACTGGCCCGGGCGCTGAACCAGAACAAAGCGCTCAATTTGCAGCGCACGCCGCTGGCCGAACTCTGGCGTCATCCGCTGCACACCCGTGAAGTGGGCAGCCAACTCACCAACGTGCTGCGCTGTCTGTATCTGGAGTCACAGGGTTATTCGGTCACCGTGACCGAGCTGGTGGGCTGGGAACATTCGATGAAAAACGAATTGATTCTGGCCAAGTACACCGGGCAGAAAAAGCGCTCAGCGGCTGAGCGCTTGCAGGCGCTGCTCAATGAGTTCGGGCTGGACAGCTTGCTGGAGCACCGTTATCCAGCCCTGGGCTTGACACCCACCTGAGCGGCTTATTCCGCCTCGATCTTCGCGTCGCGAATCGCCTTGGCCCATTTGGCCGTTTCGGCCTTGTTGCGCTGGGCCAGGGCTTCAGGGGTGCCGGGGGCGGTTTCAAAGCCGATGGCCGAGAACTTGTCGATGATGTCCTTGTCGGTGGCAGCGGCGTTCAGGGCTTTGTTGAGTTTGGCGATGACATCGGCAGGTGTGCCTGCAGGAGCGAACATCGCAAAGTAGGCGATCAGTTCATAGTCCTTCACGCCCAGCGCTTCGTTGACTGAGGGCAACTCGGGGATGGCTTTGGAGCGTTGCATGGAGGTGACGGCCAGACCTCGGATCTTGCCGGCCTTGACCTGCGGCAGCATGACCGCGAAGTCGGCGGTGAACAAATTGACCTGACCGCCGATCAGGTCGGTCATGGCCGCGGGGCCGCTTTTGTAGGGCACATGCGTCATCTGGATGCCGGACATGCTCATCAGTACTTCGGTGGACACGCGCTGTGAGGTGCTGGCGCTGGCGAAGGTGAGCTGCGTGGGTTTGGCCTTGGCTTCAGCAACTAATTCCTTCAGGTTTTTGACGGGCACATCGTTGTTGACAGCGACGATCAGGGGGACCGAGCCCATGTAGCCGATGGGGGCGAACGCCGTGTCCTGGTCGTAGGGCAGCTTTTTCATCAGGCTTTTGAGGGCGGCGTTGGTGCTGTTGGTGCCCACCATGATGGTGTAGCCGTCCGGTGCCGACTTGGCCACGGCGTCGGCGCCCAGCATGCCGTTCACGCCCGCCTTGTTCTCGATGATGATGGGCTGGCCCAGTTGTTCGGACATCTTCTGGGCAAAGGCGCGGCCGATCTGGTCGGTGGCGCTGCCGGCTGCAAAGGGCACGATGGCCTTGATGGGTTTGCTGGGGTAGTTTTGGGCGTGGGCTGTGACTGTGACCATCAGGGCTGTGGTCAACAAGGTGGCGAGGTGAAGCTTCTTCATTGGGGATTCCTGATTGAGGGTTACGGGGTCATTCAATCACAAGGCTCAGCAGTTTGGCACTCAGGCATTTCCCGTGGGCATCCAGGGCCAGCGAACGGGTCACGCCGCCGCCCAGGGCCTGGTGCATCACGAAGTTGAGCGCGCCCAGCTGGGGCAGGCTGTAGCGCTCGACCGGGCCGTGCACGATGCCGGCGTAGTGCTGCTTCACTCGCTCGGGTGTGAGCGTTTTTTCGAGCAGTGCAAAGTCTTTTTTGTCGTAAGCAATCACCGACAGGGTGGATCGGTTGCCTTTGTCTCCGGTGCGGGTGTGGGCGATGTCGCGCAGCAGCATGTCAGTGTCCTTCTGCGGTGATTAGCACGGTATGGGTCTTTATGGCCTCACGGGGCATCAGCACCGCCGCAGCGGCAATGACCTTCCGCACCGAGCGCGTGGCGCCGCCTCCGCCCGCCGGGCCGTTGAGGTACAGGGCTTCCACTTCGTGCGCGACATGTTGGGCCTGCCGCAGCGTGGGCACGCGCAAAGCCACGCGGGCCCGCACCTCGGCTGGTTGTGTGTGTGCGAGGGGCTCGTCCGCGATGGCGTTCACGCCGATCAAATCGTAGCGGCCTTCGTACGCACCGTAACCTGCATCTGCCAACCGCGCCCGCACCAGGTCGAGCGCGAGTTGGCCGCGTGCCGGTGCACCAGGGCCTGCGTAAGAGATTTGTCCTTCGCCGATGAAGCCATCGCGGTAACCCACGGTGACTTTGAGGCTGTCGGTGCGCGGGCTGCCGCTGCCGCCGGTGATCTGCACCCGGTCCGGGCCGATCTGCGTCAGTTGCACTTGCGAAAAATTCGCGATCACATCGGGCTGCAGGTAGCGTGCGGGGTTTTCGATTTCGTAGAGCAGCTGTTCGGTGCACGTGGCCACCGTGACACAGCCGCCCGAGCCCGCCACCTTGGTGATGACGGCATCGCCCGATGCGCTGACTTCGGCCAGCGGGAATCCCAGACGCGCCAGGTCGGGCACATCTTTGAAACCCGGGTCGGCAAAGTAGCCGCCCGTGATCTGCGCTGCGCATTCGAGCAAATGCCCCACCAGCACACCTTTGCCCAGGCGCGGCCAATCGTCCAGTTCCCAGCCAAAGTGGTGCACCAAGGGCGCGAGGAACAGGGCAGGGTCGGCCACGCGGCCGGTGATGATGACCTGCGCATCCGACTGCAGCGCAGGCAGCAAGGCCTCTGCGCCCAGGTAGGCGTTGGCCGAAATCAGCTGTGGTGCGAGGTCGGCCAGGGTCTGCTCGGATTCGAGCACGGGCTGCGACAGGTGGTTAGCTGTCAGCGTGGTCAGCACGTCGTCGCCCAGCACCACGGCGACTTTGACCTGCGGCAGGCCCAGTTCACGGGCCACGGCCAGCACGGCGTGACCCGCTTGCAAAGGGTTGGCCGCCCCCATGTTGCTGATGATGCGTGTGCCCTGGTCGATGCAGGGTTTGAGCACCGCCCGCATGCGCTCGGCCAGCATGGGGTCAAAGCCTGCGGACGGGTCTTCGGATCGTTCCAGTTGCGCCAGCGCAATCGTGCGCTCGGCCAGGCATTCAAAGACCAGGTACTCCAGCTGTCCTTTTTCGGCCAGCTCCATGGCAGGGGGGATGCGATCACCTGAATAACCGGCACCGCAGCCGATGCGTAAAGTTGTTCTCATGGACCGAGCTTAAGTGCGTCGCGCTCTTTAAACTGTCACATGCGGGCTTGGGTCAATACAGTACCGCCACGGGTGCCCTTCCCACAGTGGGCAAGCCCGCCTTTAACCAAGCGGCGATACCCCCTCTGTACCAAATGACCTTGGTGTAACCCAGTTGACGGGCACGCATCGCGGCATTGACCGAGAGCCAACATTCAGAATTGGCGCAGTAGAAGACCACAGCTTGCTTGAGGTCAGGTGCAGCGAGCAGCAGCATTTGGCGAAAACGCTCGGCATAAGCTGATTCCACTTCCTCTTTCTCGAAAGCCAGGCCACTGTTGACGAAGCTCAAAGCACCGGGAATCACGGGGCCGAAGAATCCCGTATCGATCACGACAGGGCGTTCGTTTTGTTGCAGGGCGTGTGCCAGTGTGACGGTGTCCCAACGTTGAATGCCTTCGAGTGTCTTGGGTGTCATGCCAGTGACCTCAGGTCCCTTGCGCAACTGAATGGGCGTATTGGCTCCGGGCTCTTCGCGCTCTGCTTGGCTGGACTCAGGCCCAGGCGTATTCAGTGTTTTCAACACTGCGGCGGATTGCGCTTGCTCTTCATCGTAAATGGGGAGCAGTGGATGGTCGTTGGCTGCAACGAGGCGACACAGTTTTGGGTTGTTTTTGGCATGGTTGCAGAAGTAGAGCGCCTTCATCATGGCGATGCCCGGGTCATCATCTCCCCATCGAATGCCATAGCCTGTTTTGCCCCATCCAACGGCCAAAGCTTTGTTTTGTTGGGCGTTCAGGTAGTTTTTGAAGGTTCTTGCACCGATGGTTTTGCACAGGAATTGGCCTGCACAGACTTTCTCAATCAATTGATCCGCTTGCTCCTGAAAGTCGGCAGAGGGCGCACTCAATGACTTTCCAAAAAAACCGAGTTGGATGCGCATGCTGGCTGGCAGTTGCAAGTCCGCAGTTTCGGTCTGAGTCACGATGCCCAATGAATAGGCATCTTTGCCCACATGTTGTTGGCATTGATCCAGTGGTGTTTGTCCGGTGGCGCAAAACCAGGGCGTGCGGTCCTTTTCTTGTGTGCGTTGCAGTTCGCGCATGCGCAAAAAACCTGAGGCCTCTTTGATGTCGTAGAGCGCCTGGTTGATGATCTGGGCATCGAACTTTTCACCCATTTGTTGTTTGTACAAAGCGTACATCTGAGGCATCGCTTCGGGGTTGATTTGCTTGGTGTCCATGTCGTGTGCCCCGTGGATGCCGATCAGGGTCATTCGAGGCAAGTGACCGGTGCCAAAACTGCGCTCGTGCCCTGCCATGAAAATCAGTGAGCATGCCGACATGCACTGCCCCGACACGACTGTTTTGATCTTGGCTTCTTGTGCCAGCCTGGCCACTTGCATGCCCGTCCACAAATCACCGCCTGGGCCATTCACCAGAATCAAGCGCTGAATGCCGCCTCTTGCAAATGCTTCTTTGAAACTCAGAAAGTCTTGACCGACCGTTGGACCCGTTGCATAAAGGTCATCGTTGACCCGTTCAAGGGTCATGGATTGTGCTGATGCTGCAATCCCAAACAGTAGGAAAAAGACCCAACGCGCGATTGTATTTTTCATGGACTGTTTCGCTGTAAGTCTGTAGTGACTCGATTATGAATTCCAAAGTATTTATTTAATCCACCGGGTTTTGGATTTAATTAGGGTCAGATCCCAATTAAACTGTCTCTTTTCACTGTTCAGTCTCAACATGGCCCGCCAACCTCGTCTCACTGTTGCCGGATATCCGCACCACGTCATTCAACGCGGCAATGACCGGCAGCCGATCGTGCGTGACGATGCAGACCGCGAAAAGCTCCTGGCTTTGTTGGGTGAGCAGTCGGTGATCTTTAAAGTGGCCATCCATGCTTATGTGATCATGGACAACCACCTGCATTTGCTGGCAACGCCGGAGACGAATGACGGTTTGCCCAAGCTCATGCAAGCGGTGGGGCGCGCTTATGTGCGTTATTTCAATTTGCGTCACCAGCGCACTGGCACCCTCTGGGAAGGGCGCTATCGCAGCAACCTTGTTGAGAGTGAGCGCTATCTTTTGGCTTGCATGGTGTACATCGATCTGAATCCGGTTCGGGCGGGCATGGTGGGGCAGGCGGCAGACTTCAAGTGGTCGAGTCACAGGCACTGTATTGGGCAGGTGAGCGACAAATTGGTGACGCCGCATGCCCTGTTTTGGGGCTTGGGCAACACGCCCTTTGCCCGCGAGGCGGCTTACCTTGAATTGGTGCAGACGGGTATGGCGGCATCGGACAAAGACCAACTCACCAAAAGTGCCTTGTCTGGCTGGGCCTTGGGGTCTGCCCAGTTTGTGCATGAGCTGCAGCAGTCCACAAAGCGCCGACTCTTGCCCGCCAAGGCTGGCAGACCGTTCAAGAAGACAGATTAATTGATCTGTCCCCAATTAATTCCCTGCGGAAATGGAGATTGAATTAATTGGGATCTGACCCCAATTAATTGTCTTGGCATGGATGCTGCAGTGCATTAAACTCGACCCCCTGCGTAAAAACCCTAGGAGTGCGCCATGACCACGGCTGCTGAAAAAGAACATTTCCAA
>JACCDU010035373.1_pt1 | contig 18452 bp, 15 predicted proteins | sample 7446081 | NCBI WGS metagenome assembly JACCDU01 (sample SAMN15323447, study PRJNA562643) | freshwater metagenome | isolation source: river surface water | place: USA:Blue River Watershed | collected 2017-08-17
TCCGCGGCCTTCCGCTACTGAGCATGAGGTGCGGGCTCCGCGCCGCCCACCGATCCATCATGCGGTTCACCAAAAGGGAAATACTGGTCCTTCTGCTCGCGGCCGTCGCCTCCACGGCCTGCACCCCCCGTCGTGCCAGCGAATTCGATTTCCCCGATCCGGATTCGGAGGACGTGCTACGTGTCGGCGGCGGCGCCCCGGCTGAGCCTTCCCGGCCTGTCGCATCAGCCCCGGGCGGAGAGGTCTCTACGGAGGGAGCGTCCCCCGCCGCCGACCCCGCGCCCGCCCCTCGTCGTGCGGAAGGCAAGGACACCTATCGGCTGCGCGCCCGGGATTCCGTGCGAATCCAGGTCATCAATGAGGCCGACACGCTGATCGAGCGGAGGATCAATCCCGACGGCACCGTGGACGTCCCCTTCCTGAAGCAGCTGGTGCCCCTCGCAGGTCGCACCGTCACCGAGTCCCAGGAGGAGCTGGCACGACTTTTCCGGCGCTACTTCAAGGAGCCCCAGGTGATCCTGTCCATCGTCACCTATGCGGAGCGGCGTGTTTACGTGTCAGGCTACGTCGGCAAGCCCGGCCCGATCTCCATACCCCCCGAGGAGAGCCTCACCCTCGGTCGGGCCCTCTCGATGGCCGGAGGCATCCTGCCCCGCGGCCGCCGCTCCGACGTCGCCGTGAAGCGCATCCGTGACGGAGTCGTGCAGGTCATCAGCAAGGACATGCGCAAGATCGACTCCGGCGACGAGCCCGACTTCGTGCTCGAGGACGAGGACCAGATCTACGTCGACGACAGCCGCATCTGACCCATGGAGAAGCCTGAACAGCAGTCCGGTGAGCAGAGGTTTGAGCCTGATCCCCGGGGCGCCCGAGGTTACCGTGGCTACGGAGGTTACGGTGGCGGGTACGGCCAAGGCTACGGTCAGGGTTATGGACAGGGCTATGGCCAAGGATACGGTTCCTACGGGCCGCAGAACAAGGGCGGCAGCCCCCTTGGCGCCTACTTCATCATGCTGCGTGAGCGGTTCTGGTGGATCCTGCTGGTCGCCCTGGTCGGCATGACCGCCTCGCTGCTCAACACCTACGGCACCATGCCCGAATACCGGGCCACCGGCCGTCTGCGCGTCTTCCGCCTCGCCCCCACGATCGCCGGACAGAACTCCACGGTGGAGGACAGCCTCAAGATCCTTTCCAACGACGACTTCTTCACCGCGGTCGAGTCGATGCGCAGCTCCGCCATCATCGATGGAGTCTCCAAGCGTCTCACCGCCGCGGAGAAGAAGCAGGTCCTCGAGCCCTACCAGGCGGGCAACATCTTCACCGGTCCCCTCACGGACCAGGAGGTCTTCGCGCGTCAGCGCGGGATCACACCCCAGCGCCAGACCCTCGTCGTCAACGTCGAGTTCACCCACCGTGACCGCGACCTCTCCCGCCACGTCGCCCGGCTCTTCTGCGAGGCCATCCAGAAGAACAGCGAGGATGAGCGCCTCAACATCGCCAACCCGCTGGTGGAGCGCGCCCGCATCGAGATCGAGTCGCTGGAGGACAAGGTCCGCCGTCTCTACGAGCAGAAGAACGAGCTCATCCGCAGCCAGAAGCTCCTGGCGATCGCCAAGGACACCGGCACGCTCACCGCGGAAAGGTCCGTCCTGGTCAAGGACCGCGAGGAAGTGCGCAAGCAGATCGATGAGAGCGAGATCGTCGTGCGCAATGTCGCCGCCCAGCGTGCCGCGGGCAAGGACGTCGCCGAGGTCCCCCAGGTGCGGACCGATGAGCGCGTCAGCGCCCTCTGGACCAAGCTCACCGACCTCAAGGTCACCGTCGCGGCGATGGAGAAGAAGTACACGGACCAGCATCCTGCGCTGGTCCTGAGCCGCACCCAGATGGAGCAGACCCGACGGCAGCTTGACGAGGCCGTCAGCCTCTCCGTCGCCCGTCTCGACGCCTCGCTGCAGAACGCCCGCGCCCGTTACGAGGCGATCCTGAAGAACCTCGTCGCCAAGGAGGACGAGATATCGCGCCTGCAGGCGGCCAACGTAGACCTTGAGCGGGTCGACAAGGACATCCGGGGCTCCGAGGAGTTCCTCTCCAAGCTCAAGCTCAGCTACGAGGAGGCCAAGCTGCGCTCCAGCTCGAGCGGCGCCAGCACCTCCATCCGCATCCTCGACCTGCCTTCCGTCGCGGACAAGCCGATCAACAAGAACTACTACATGAGCGGGCTCATCGGCCTCGCCGTCGGCCTCGCGCTCGGCCTCGGCCTCGCCGTCGTGCTCGGGACCTTCGACGACCGCATCAAGTCCGCGCGCGACGTCGAAGCAGGGCTCGGCCTGCCGCTCCTCGGCACCATCCCCAAGCTCTCGCAGGCCGTCGGTCCCGACCGCGCGCTGCTGGCGAGGCAGGACAAGGACCGCATGGCCACCGAGGCCGTCCGCGCCCTTTATTCCTCGATGAAGATCGGCCCCGCCAGTTCAGGCGGGAAGGTCTTCCTCATCACTTCGACGCGGCCGAGCGAGGGCAAGACGTTCGTCGCGACCAACCTGGCGCTGCTCTTCTCCCAGCACGCCGAGCGCGTGCTGGTGATCGACGCCGACCTCCGGCTGCCCAACGTCGGGCCTTCCCTCGGATTCGCCGGCGACGGGGGCCTCAGCCGCTGGTTCAACGGCGAGATGAAGCTGGAGGAGGCCGTCGTCCGGGACGTCGCGCCGGGACTCGACGTCCTGCCGGTCGGAGTCAGCTGCCGCAATCCCACCCAGGTCATCAACCACCCCCGTTTCTCCGAACTGCTCGACGAGCTGCGTTCGAAGTACGACCGGGTCTTCATCGACTCGCCCCCCGTGGGCGCCGTCTCCGACGCCCTGCACCTCATTCCCAAGGTCGACGGGGTGATCTACGTCGTCCGGTTCAATCTCGTCAGCCTGCGCAACGCCGTATCCTGCCTCGCCCGCCTCCGGGAGGCCGGAGCCCCGCTCCTCGGCGTCGTCCTGAACCGCATGTCCGTCCGGATGGCCTCAGTTTACACGGACTCCTACGACTCCTCTTACCGCAAGTACTACGTGGACGCCGCCGCACCCGACAGCGCGCCACCCCGCTGACTCTCCTTCCATGAGACGCCTGATCGCACTCCTTTTCGCAGCCGCGTTCCTGTCGGGTTGCAAAACCGTCCCAGTCTCCGGACGTTCACAGCTCATTCTCATCGACGACAGGGAGGTCTCGGCCCTCGCCGCCGGCGAGTTCGCCAAGATGAAGAAGCTGCCCAACGACCCGCGACTGGCCAAGATCCGCGAAATCGGCCTCAAGGTCGTGGCCGCTGCCCGCCCCGAAGACCGTGCCGGAGTCCTTCCCCCTTCCTCACGCTGGGAATTCGCCGTCATCGATGACAGGACGCCCAATGCCTTCGCGTTTCCCGGGGGAAAGATCGGTTTCAACGCCGGCATGTTCGCCTTCACGCCGACCGACGACGACATCGCCGTGATCCTCGGCCATGAGGTCGCGCACGTTCTCTGCCGTCATGGTGCGGAGCGCGTCTCCCAGGGCCTCGTGATGGCGGCTTCCGTCGCGGCCGCCGACCAGGCCACGCGCAACAAGTCGCAAAGTACGCGCAACGCCTGGATGGTCGCGCTGCCCGCCGTCGCGCAGGTCGGCGTGATGCTTCCCTACAGCCGCGCCCATGAGTCCGAATCGGACAAGCTCGGCCTCTTCTTCATGGCTCGCGCCGGTTACAACCCCGAGGCCGCCCCCGCCTTCTGGTCCCGCTTCGCCGCCAAGGGCGGCAGCAAGACGCCCGAGTTCCTCTCCACGCACCCTTCTGATTCGACGCGCATCGCCAACCTCAAGTCCTGGATGCCCCAGGCCAAGGCCCAGATGCCGCGCCGTCCCTGAGCGAGTGCCTCAGCGGGACTCGATCCTGTCCGGTCCGCGAAGGTAGACGCCCTTGGGGTCGTTCAGGCTCCTGAAGGAGCGGAGCAGGGAGGCGTTGGCCCGGATCAGGCCGCGAAGCGGATCGGCGTCCGCGCCCCGCGTGAAGACGGGATCCTCCTCGTCTTCGGGCGAGAGCAGCTGCTCCAGCAGGTTCTCCCTCCCTTCATGAAGCCGGGGCACCTGGAGGATCTCGACGCGTTCCAGCTTCGCCAGCCTGCGTGCGGCTTCGATCGAGGCCCGGAGGCCCCCGAAGGAGTCCAACAGGCCGGCCTGCTTCGCGTCCGGCGCGAGCCAGACCCTGCCCTGGGCGACGGCATGCACGCCGTCGCGCTGCATCTTGCGTCCTTCGGCCACCACTCCGAGGAAGTCCTCGTAGACTTCGTCGACCAGCGTCTGCACGACCGCCATCTCCTGGGGCGTGGCGGCCCGGTGGGAGGAGAGAAGGTCGGCGTAGGCGCCCACTTTCACCCCGTCCGTGCCGAGGCCGACTTTCTGGGCGAGCTCGCCGTAGTTGAAATGCAGTCCGAACACCCCGATGGATCCCGTGATCGTCAGCCTGTCCGCCACGATCGAGTCCGCCCGGGCGGCGATGTAATAGCCGCCGCTGGCGGCGACGTCTCCGAACGACGCGACCACCGGCACGCCCTTGGCGCGCAGCATGGCGACCTCCCTCGCCACGACGTCGCTGGCGAAGGCCGAGCCGCCCGGGCTGTTGACCCGCAGGACGACGGCCTTGACCTCCGCGTCGCCCCTGAGCTGGCGGAGGCTGTGGGCGATGCGGTCGCCGCCCGCGTTGGTCGGATCGCCCCATCCGTCGACGATTTCGCCTTCGGCGTAGACCACGGCGATGCGTCCGCCCTGGGAGGGCAGCCGGACTTTGCGGGCGTAGCGCCCCAGTGAAATCTGCCGGAATGACGTGCCGTCCTCCGCGGAGGCCGCGCCCGCGGCGACGACCTTGGCGACGAGCTCGTCACGGTGAAGGGCGGCGTCGGCCAGCTTGAGCTTCACGGCCCGTTCGGCGCCGAAGACGCCGCCGGCGTCGACGGTCCGCACCATCTCCGCCGCGGCGATGCCCCGCGAACCGGCGATCTCCGCCAGCACCCTCGCCCAGGCGTTGCGCAGCAGGGCGGTCTCCTGCTCACGCGAGGCCTCGCTCATGGAGGAGGAGATGAACGGCTCCACGGCGGACTTGTATTTGCCGACGCGGGTCACCTGCACCCCGATCCCGACCTTGGACAGAGTCTCCCCGAAGTAGGGACCGTAGGAGGCGAGCCCCTTGAGCTCGATTTCACCCGACCGGTGCACGAAGAGGGGCTTGGCGACGCTCGCCAGGTAGTACTGCCCCTGCGAACCGTTCTCGATCCAGCCGATCACCGGCTTGCCCGACTTGGCGAACTCCGCCACCGCCGACCGGATTTCGGCCGACTGGGCCATCCCCGCGTCGAGTTCGCCCGCCAGCAGGATGCCGGCGATGGCGGGATCCTTGGCCGCCATGTCGACGGCCTCGACCGCGCGCAGCAGGTCCACGCGCGGACCCTCGCCGCCGCCCAGCAGGTCGCCCAGGGAGGGCTCGCCGAACTCCGGCGTGTCGGTGACGCGCAGGCCGCCGCCGATGACGAGCATCGACTTCGGCCGCACATGCACGGGCAGGTCGGCCGGAGAGCCGGCTGAGCCGGCCATGGCCACCAGGAGGACGGTGCCGGCAAAGGCTAGGACGGCTCCCGCGATCAGGGTTCCGAGAGTGGACGCCAGCAGGCTGCGCAGGAATTCCTTCATGTTTTCTGAGTTGTCCAAAAGGGTGCCTCGCTGCCCCGTTTTCGCCAGCCCGAAGCGTCTTTTTCTCTCCCGCTTCCGCTTGTTTCCGTCGACTTCCGTTCTAACTTTACGGCATGGACCAGCCATCCGAAGACCTGGCGTCGGCAGTGGCCCGCAAGGCCCTGGCGATCAATCTGGACCGGACCGCTTACGGAGCGTTCGCGGAAATCGGGGCCGGTCAGGAGGTGGTCCGGCACTTCTTCAAGGCCGGCGGCGCCTCCGGCACCGTCGCGAAAAGCATGTCGGCCTACGACATGCGGATCAGCGACGCCATCTACGGGCACCCGAGGCGTTACGTCTCCCGCGAACGTCTGGAGCAGATGCTCGGCCATGAGTATCAGCTGCTGGTCGACCGTCTGGCCTCCGACCGTGGCGCGACCACCCGTTTCTTCGCCTTCGCCGACACCGTGGCGACCACGCCCCATGACGGCAAAGGGCAGGGTCATTCCTGGATGGGCGTCCGCTTCCAGGACCGCCCGGGAGCCGAACCGAGCGAAGTGATCCTGCACCTCCGGCTCTGGGACAAGGACGCCGGCAGGCAGCAGGACGCACTCGGCGCGGTCGGGGTCAATCTCCTGCATTCCGCCCTCCACGCGCGCGCCGACGTCGACGGCTTCCTCCTCTCCCTCATCGAGGCGGTCGGATCGGGCCGGGTGGAGGTCGAGTACGTGCGCTTCGCCGGCCCCGCCTTCGCGCAGTTCGACAACCGCGTAGCCGCGCTCCGCCTGGTGCGCCTGGGCCTCACCGACGCCGTGCTTTTCGGGCCCGAGGGGCAGCCCCAGGTCCCCAGTGAAGTCTTCTACAAGCGCTCGGTCGTCGTCGCCCGCGGCACGTTCCGTCCGGTCTCGTTGGTCAACGTGGACATGCTCGAATGCGCCAGCCGCCGCGTGCCCGAAGGCGCGGATTCCGTGCTGCCGCTCTTCGAGATGTGCATCGGCGCGGACCCCAATCCTGAGTCCGAAGTCATCGACCGCATCCGCCTCGTCGGACTCACGGGACGTCACCTGCTGGTCACGCGTCACCGCGGATGGTACCGGCTCCCCGCCTACTTCCGTCTCCATACGACGGGCGCCATCACGCTCGTGGCCGGAATGAACAACCTCGTGGACCTCTTCGACCCCGAGCATTATCAGCATCTCCAGGGCGGGGTCCTCGAGGCCTGCGGGCGTCTCTTCAAGGACGGAGTGCGCGTCCTCGTCTACCCGATGCGCGGAGACCAGCTGCGCCGGCTCATCAGCGATCCGGTCGCCTGCCGGGTCTGTTTCGCCGAGAGCTACAGCGTGGCGGAGGACTCCGTGGTCACGGCGGGCGACCTGCAGATGCGGCCCACCGTCGGCGGACTCTACCAGCATCTGCTCAACAACGGGTTCCTCGTGCCGCTGGACGGGGCGGACATGGCCGCGATGTCCTGCCAGCCGCGCACGCTCGCGGACCGCATCAGCCGGGATGAGAAGGGCTGGGAGCGGGAGGTCCCGGCCAAGGTGGCTGACGCCATCCGCAGCCTCCGGCTCTGGGTCTCCTGAACGCCTTGAACTCGCCGCTGACATCGCTGCCCCCGGGCGGAGGCGCCGAGCTCACGCTCTCGGTCGAGCGCGCCTACCGGGAGGCCGTCGTGCTCGACCGTCTCGGCGCGCTCTGGTCGCTCATCCTCGCCAAATGCCTTCTCGCCCAGTGGGCCATCGCGACCTACTCCATCCCCGTCTCAGGCCTCGCCTACGTCTGGTCGCTCTCGATCCTCATGGCGGCGATGGCTTCGGCGCTCTATCTCCGGGCCAACCGGCTGCCCCTGTCCGTCATCCCTGAGACCCGCAGGGTGGGGGGCGCCGTGCTGCTCGCCCTGCTGGTCGCCTGCGGCTTCGTGCTTTATGCCCGGTTCGCGCTCGGCGCCTTCAGCTCGGCCGTGGCCGCCGGCATCTGCGCCGCGCTCGCCGGCGCCTGGTCGCTGGCCCGCGCCTCGATCCGCCGTGCCTGGGAGCCGTTCGCGGGCGCGCTGCTGTGGTGGGGCCTTGCCGGAACGGCCCTGCGGAGCCCTGACTCGGAAGCCCTGCTGTGGAGCGGCCTCGGGTGGCTGCTCGCCTCGGCGCTGCCCTCCTTCGCCCTCTCGCTGCGCGCCGTCCGGCGGCCCGCGGCTCAGGCCTGACTCTTGCCGCCGGCGCTGTTGAGCAGGTGCGCCATGAAGCGCTTCATGGCGGGCGTCAGCACGCGTCCCTTGCGGTGAAGGATGGCCAGCGGCCGGGCCACGCGCCGGTCGCGCAGGCGCAGCATCACCAGCGTGCCCTGCTCGACTTCCTGACGGATCGTGCCTTCGGGCACGAGCGCCACGCCCGCGTCCACCTCGACGGCGCGCTTGAGCGTCTCGATGTTGTCGAACTCCATCGACGGCTCCAGCTCGATGCGCTGCTCGCGGAAGAACTGGTCGAGCGCCTTGCGGGTGGGGATGTCCTGGTCGAAGCCGATGAACTTGCAGCCCTGGAGGTCGGCGAGCTCGATCTCGCGCTTGCCGGCGAGCTTGTGCCGCGGTGAGCAGATCGCCACCAGCTGGTCCTCCATGAGCGGGATGATCTCGATCTGACGAGTCTTCTGCGGGAAGGCCACGAGGCCGAAGTCGACCGCGTTCGAGACGACGTCCTCGTAGACGAGGTTGGAGCGGCGGTACTCGACCCGGACGTTCACGTGCGGGAACTCCTGCATGAAGCTCTTCACGTGCGGAGGAAGCTCATGCAGGCCGATGGAGACGATCGTGGAGACGTGCACCGTGCCGATAACCACCTTGCGCATCTCCTGCATCTCGCTGAGGACCTGCTCGTAGCGGTTGAGGATGTCCTTCGCCGCCTCATAGAGGCTCCGGCCCTCCCGCGTCAGCCTGAACTGCTTCTGGCTGCGGTCCACGATCAGCACGTTGAAATGCTTCTCCATCGAGCGGAGCTGCTGGCTGACCGCGGACTGCGTGATGTCGTTCAGCTTGGCGGCCTTGGAGAAGCTTTCGTTGTCCACCAGGTCGCGGAAGATCTTGAGATTCTCGATGTGCATGACGGAGAAAGGGCGGTCAGATTAATTAAACTAATGGGAAATGGGTTCAAGTGTAGTTTTCCTAATCAAACGCTCGGCTGGGCTTCCCGCCGCGTTGACTCCCTCGCGGTTCTGCTCCCCTGTTTCGACAGGATGCCGACCCCTGAAGAGCTCAAAAGCCGTCTGGACGTGCTGATGGGCAGGGTCCGTGAGGCCTGCGCACGTTCGGGCCGGGATCCGGCCTCGGTCAGGGTGCTTCCGGTCACCAAGACGCACCCCGCGGAGTTCGCGGCGCTCGCCCACGCGCTCGGGTTCCCCGCCGTGGCCGAGAATCGCGTCCAGGAGGCCGCCCAGAAACGTCCGCTTTGCCCCCCGGGGCTGCGTTGGGAGCTCATCGGACACCTTCAGTCCAACAAGGCCAAGGCGGCTCTGCAGACTTTCGACGTCATCCAGTCCGTTGATTCCGTCGAACTGGCCGCCCGGCTGGGCCGACTCGCCGCGGAGGCCGGTCTGACCCGCGAAGTCCTCATCCAGGTCAATTCGGGGCGCGATCCCGCGAAGTTCGGATGCGAACTGGAGGAGGCGCCTGCGGTGCTTGAGGCCGCGCTCGCCTGGCCCGCCCTCAAGGTCCGGGGGCTCATGGCGGTGGCGCCCCTTTCCGATGACATGGCCGTGGCCGACCGCGCTTTCTCCGAACTGCGTCTCTGCCGGGACCGTCTCGCGCAAGGTTTCGGGGTGTCGCTGCCCGAACTTTCCATGGGCATGAGCGGAGACCTTGAATCCGCGGTCGTGGCGGGTTCGACTTGTCTGCGCGTGGGCTCCGCCCTTTTCGGAGCCCGTCCTTCCGCATGATCCGCCGCCTTCTCATCCGCGACCTCGCCCTCATGGACCGGGCCGAGCTCACGCTAGGCCCCGGCTTCACCGTCGTCACGGGCGAGACCGGCGCGGGCAAGTCGGTGCTGCTGGGCGCGCTCTCACTGCTGGCCGGCAATCGCGCCCCCAGGACGATCGTCCGCAAGGGGGCGGAGGAGTGCGCGGTCGAGGCGGAGCTGGAATGCGGGGAGGACCCGCGCTTCGCCGCGCTGCTCAACGAGCTGGACCTGCCCGCCTGCGACGACGGGCTTCTCATCCTCAAGCGCTCCGTGCACGCCACCAAGGCGGGCCGCATCTCCGTCAACGGCGGTTCGGCGACCCTCGCCCAGCTGGAGAAGCTCGGCGAAATCTGGATCGATTTCCACGGACCCGGTGAGCCCCAGAAGCTCATGCGGCCCGCCACGCAGATGGAGATGCTCGACCTGCACGCCGGTCTCGGCGCCCGGTTGGACGAATACCGCGCAGGCTGGCGGCGCCGACAGGCGCTGCTGCGCGAGGCCGATGAGGCGGCGGGCGCGGAGCGCCTGTCGGAAGACGAGGAGGCGTTCCTCCGTTCCCAGCTCGACCGCATGGATTCGCTCGACCTTTCGGACGAGGCCGTGGTCCGGCTGGAGCGCGAGCATGGCCGCGCGTCGCGGGCCCAGGAACTTTCAGCGCTCTTCTCCCAGCTCGACGCCGGCCTCGGGTCGGACGGACTCGGAGAAGTGCTGCCCAGGCTGCTCAAGGCGGCGGAGGACGCGGCGCGCATCGATCCGGAGGCCGCCGCCCTGCGTGACCGGCTCCGTTCGCTCGCGGCGGAGGCCGACGACCTCCGGTCCGATTTCTCCCGGCTCGCCCGGGGGCTCTCGGTCGACGAGGAGGGCGTGGCGGAACTAGAGGGCCGCATGAACCTCTGGCTGGAACTCCGGCGCAAGCACGGTCCCGGCGCCGCGAGCGTCCGCGAGCGTCGCGAAGCCCTGCGTCGTCGCCTCGCGTCCCAGGGAGACGTCGAGGCCCGGGTCGCCGCCGTCCGGGCCGAAGCGGCCGCGCTGGAGAAGGTTCTCCGCGGTCAGGCGGGAGCGCTGCGCACGGCGCGGACCAAGGCCGCGGAGAAGCTGGCCTCCGCCGCCCGCAGGATGCTCGGCTCCCTCGGTTTCAAGAAGGCCGACCTCCGGGTGGACGTGGCTTCCGCGGAACTCGGACCGGACGGCGCCGACGCCGTCAGGTTCCTCTTCTGCCCCAACGCCGGACAGGATCTCCTCCCGCTCGATCAGATCGCCTCCAGCGGCGAGGCGGCCCGCGTCATGCTCGCGCTGAAGACCGTCCTGGCGGCCGTCGACCGCACCCCCGTGCTGGTCTTCGACGAGGTCGACGCGAACGTCGGAGGGGAGATCGGCGCCCAGGTCGGGCGAGAGCTCGCCGCGCTCGGCGGCGGGCATCAGGTGTTCTGCGTCACCCACCTGCCCCAGGTGGCCGCGCTGGGACATTCGCACCTCGTCGTCACCAAGACTCAGGACGCCCGGACCACCGCGGTCGCCATCGACCCGGTCCACGGCCGGCGCAAGGAGCGGGAGTCCGAACTGGCCCGCATGCTCGGCGACCGCAGCAGCAAGGTGGCGCTCGCGCACGCGCGCGAGCTTCTGGACGGCGCCGCCTAGTCGGCCGGTTTCAGCAGCCGGTCCAGCCGGAGGCGACGGATCATCCGAAGTCCGATCGCCGCCGCCCAAGGTTTCGGCAGGCGTGCCGACAGCACGCTCAGCAGTCGATGACGCAGCCCCGTCACTCTTTCCGGCGCTCCCGCCGCCATCGCGTCCAAGGCCTCTTCGGCGCATGCTTCCGCGCTCTGCCCGCCCAGTCCGGTCGAGGAGGCGAAGCCCGCGGCCTTTGAAAAGTTGGTCGACACCGGCCCGGGACAGATCGCCACGCAGCGCACGCCGTGCGGCCGTGCCTCGGCGTCGAGCGCCACGCTCCAATTGAGCACGAACGCCTTGGTCGCGGCGTAAGTGGTCATGAGCGGCGTGGGCTGATAGCCGGCCAGCGACGCCACGTTCGCCACGACTCCGCCGCGGGCGCGCAGGTCCGGCCAGAGCAGGCCCGTGAGGTGCACGACCGCGCGCACGTTCAGGTCGATCATCTCCAGGTTTCTCGCCACGCCGGGCGCCGGGAACTCCCCGTAGGACCCGAATCCGCTGTTATTAACCAGTAGCATCCGCCCTTCTCGCGGCATTAGGCGCCTTAATCCCTCGGCAACCTGCTCGATGGCAGCCGGTTGCGTGAGGTCGCAGGTTACATGAGTCAGGTTGCCCTGGATTGAGCCCCGGGGGGGCGGCGTACGCGACAGGTTGAAGACGGGGAGATTCGGCGCATGCTCATGGATGCGCGAGACAATCGCGCGTCCGATGCCCGACGAACCGCCCGTGACGATCACGCAGGAGAAGTTCCGGATGAAGGCCGTGACGGTCGACGGTGCGGGCATGGACGCAGATTGGACCGCCCAGAACCTCAACACAACCCGCATGAACAAGGCCCAAATACTGGTGTCCGGAGTCCACATGGAACTCACGGACGCCCTGAAGGAGACCGTGTGCGCCAAGGTCGAAAGACTGCTGCGCGACAACCCGCGGATCGTCCGCGTGCACGTCGAGCTCATCCACGCCCGCAGCCGGGACCGCAGCCGTGAATTCGGCGCCCAGATCCGCCTGGAGGTCCCGGGGCCGGACATCGTCGTCCGGGAGGAATCCGAGGACCTCTACAAGTCCATCGACGTGCTCGTGGACAAGGTCGACCGCCAGCTCCGCCGCCGGCATCGGCTGGACAAGGAGAAGCGGAACCACCCGCACTCCACCGATCTGGGCGACCTGGGCCGGGTGGCCTGAGGTCCCGCCCGTGCGGTCAAGGGGCCGGCGCGAGCCGGCCCCTTTTCCTTGTCCGGATTTGTCGGCTCGCACCCGGCCCCGGCCGCTCTTTATCTGGCCGCATGCGCATCTACTTCATGGGCGTCTGCGGCACCGCGATGGGCAACGCGGCCCTGTTGATGCGCGCCCTCGGTCATGAGGTCATGGGCTCCGACGTCGGCGCCTATCCCCCGATGTCGGATCATCTCCGCGCCGCCGGCGTGGAGATCCTGGAGGGGTGGGACGCCGCCCGGCTCGAAAAGCTCCGGCCCGACCTCGTGGTGGTGGGCAACGTGGCCTCGCGCGGCCATCCGGAGGTCGAATGGCTGCTGGAGAAGCGCTCCCAGGCCTACGTCTCCCTGCCCGAACTGCTGCGCACGCGGCTCCTGTGCGACCGGCGCAATCTGGTCGTCGCGGGCACGCACGGCAAGACGACCACGACCTGCATGGCCGCGGTGCTGCTCAAGGCCAACGGCGGCGAGCCCGGCTGGCTCGTGGGCGGAGTGCCGCGCGACCTGCCGGACTCCTCGCACCCGGGGCGCAGCGGAGGCCCCTTCGTCATCGAGGGGGACGAGTATGACACGGCCTTCTTCGACAAGCGCAGCAAGTTCATCCAGTATCTCCCGCACGTGCTCGCCGTGAACAACTGCGAGTTCGACCATGCGGACATCTTCCGCGACCTCGAGGACGTCCTGCGCACCTTCTCGCACGTCCTCCGCATCGTGCCCCGCGACGGCGTCGTGGTCGCCAACGGGGACGACGCCAATGTCGCCCGTCTGGTCGGCCCGGTCTCATGGGCTCCGGTCGTCCGCGTGGGCACGGGCGCCGGCAACGACGCCGTCATCGCCGATTTCCGAGAGTCGGCGGAGGGCTCCTCCTTCACGTTGCTCTGGAAGGGCAGGGAGTGGGGCAGGGTGAAGTGGGCCCTGCCCGGTCTCTTCAACGCCCGCAATGCGGCCATGGCGGCCGTCTCCGCCGGCCTGCTGCTGGACTCCGGGGATCCGACCCGTCTCAGGCTCGACGCGCTGGCCGGCTTCCAGGGCGTGCAGCGACGTCAGCAGGTCCTGGTCGACCGCCCGGAGCTCACGGTGATCGAGGACTTCGGGCATCATCCCACCGCCCTCGACCTGACTTTGGAGTCGCTGCGCGCCCGTTACCCCGGGCGGCGTCTGGTCGCCTGCTTCGAGCCGCGCAGCAACACCGCCGCCCGCAAGGTGATGCAGGACGGCTTCCGTGAGGCGCTCAAGCAGGCCGACGTGGCCTTCCTCGCTCCGCCGCATCGCGCCGAAAAGCTCGGCGAGGAGCGTTTTGACAGCGCCGGCGTCGCCGCCGCCATCACCGCCGCCGGCAAGCAGGGCTTCGCGCCGGCTTCGAATGACGCCTTGCTCGCCGAGCTCACCGCCTTGGTGAAGTCCGACCGGACGCCGCGCTGCGTCGTCTTCTTCTCGAACGGCGCCTTCGGCGGCATCATCCAGAAGTTCGCCCAAAGCATCTGAACTTGGAAGTGTTCATCCGTTCGAACAAGGCCGTCTGGCTGTTGCTCATCGGCGATGTCCTCGCGGTCGCCGGGTGGTTCATCGTCAAGGTGAACGGCGGCACCGAGGCCGAGTTCCCGCTGTTCGCCTTTTCCGGGCTGGGCGGTTGGAATGTCCTGTTCTTCTGGGCGCGGGCCAGGCTGAACGCCCGCGACTGACTCAGCTCAGCAGGCCGAGCGCCCGTCTGGCGGCGTCCGTGTCTTTCGCGATCTGGGCCTGCAACGCGGTCAGGTCGGGAAACTTCCGCTCCGGCCTTATGCGTCGCATCCAGCGGACTCTCACGAAGTCGCCTGCGTTCGGCGCTCCGCCGCGCAGAACGTGGGCCTCCAGCAGCGGTGAAGTGGGGCCGGTCTCGACGGTCGGCCTGAGGCCGTAGTTGATGACGGCCGGCAGGGCTTCGCCGTGCAGGATGATTTCCGCGGCGTAGACGCCGAAGGCCGGGCGCAATTCCGGCTCCCAGGGGACGTTCACGGTCGGGAAGCCGATCGTGCGTCCGAGGCGACGTCCTTCGATGACGCAGCCCTCCGCCTCGTAAGGGCGGACCAGCATGGCGTTGGCCAGGTCGAGTTCGCCGTCCGCGAGGCAGCGGCGGATCCGTGAACTGCTCACGGCGTCATCCGCCAGCCGCACCGCCGGCACCGTCCGGACCTCGATGCCCGCCGCCCCGCAGTGCGCGGCGAGCGTCGTGCCGTTTCCGGCGCGCCCCTTGCCGTAGCGGAAATTCTCCCCCACGTGGACGGAGCGGACGTTCGGGAAAGTGCGCCGGAGCCAGGCGGGGAAGTCGGCCGCTTCGATGGACGCGTGTTCGGCGTCGAATTTCTGACGGTGCACCGCTTCGGCGCCGGCCTCCAGCAGCCTGTCCTCGTTCTGCTTCGGCGTCAGCATGGTCGGCACCGGGCTTTCCGGCCGCAGGAACCGGCTGGGGTGCGGTTCATAGGTCAGCGCCCACGCTGCGCCGCCTTGCGCATGAGCCGCCTCTCGGGCTGAGCGCACCACCGCGCGGTGTCCGAGGTGGACGCCGTCAAACGCCCCGAGGGCGAGATGCAGGGGGCGGCCGGTCATTCCTGGGGAAGAAGCCCCGAGGGGCTGATGAGTCGGCCGGCGAGCCCTTCGGCGTCCAGCGCGCCGAGCGCCGTCAAGGTGACCGCGGCGTTGACGTCGAGCGACCCCGAGCGGGTGCGACGCAGCATGGAGAGGTGCGCGCCGGGGCCGAGGCGTCGGCCGAGGTCATGCGCCAGCGTCCGCACGTAGGTGCCCTTGCTGCATCTGACGCGGAAGCGGATGCGCGGGCTTTCCCAGGCGAGCAGTTCGAATTCCGAGACGCGGATCGCGCGAGGCTCCCGCGCGACCTCGACGCCCTTCCGGGCCAGCTCGTAAAGCTTCCGGCCCCCGACTTTCTTGGCCGAGTGCATCGGCGGCACCTGGTCCTGGTCGCCGATCATCGCCGCGAGGGCCGCCCGCACCTGCGCTTCCGCGATCTCCGGGACGGCGTGCGTCTCGACGGCGGCGCCTTCGGCGTCCTGGGTGTCCGTCACCACGCCCAGCGTGGCTTCGCCCAGATACTCCTTGTCCTGGGCCATCAGGCGGTCCGAGCACTTGGTGGCCTTGCCCACCAGGACGATCAGCAGGCCCGTGGCCATGGGGTCGAGCGTGCCCGCGTGGCCGACGCGGCGCGTGCGGTAGAGCCGGCGCACGCTGTCGACGACGTCGTGCGAAGTGCAGCCCTGCGGCTTGTCGACGAGCAGCACGCCCTCCGGTCCGTTCTCCTGCCCGCTCATTTTCCGGCGCGTTCGCGGACGTGCTCGATCACCTGCCCGATGATGCGGTCGCGGTCGCGGTCGAGGCTGCAGCCGAGCATGTTGAAGCCGGCGGCCAGCATGTGTCCTCCGCCGTTGAGCTTGCCCGCGAGCTGGTCGAGCCGCAGGCGGGGGTCGCGCCCCCGGAGGCTGCCGCGGATGCCGTCCGCCCCTTCTTCGAGCAGGACCGCGACCTCGACGCCCTCCACCGAACGCGGAAACTCCACCAGGCCCTCCTTGTCCTCCTTCGTCGTGCCCGTGGCGGCGTAGTCCGCCTGACGGATTTCGCCGGAGCAGATCCTGCCGCCGTCGTGGAAGCGCAGGCTGGCAAGGAAGCGCTGCGTCAGGGCGAGCTTGCCCCGCGACTCCTGCTCGAACACCCGGAAGTTGGCCTCCGCCGGATCGGCGCCCTTGCGGAGCAGCCGTGCGGTCAGTTCCAGCAGTTCCGGCGAAACGCTGGAGTAGCTGAAGCGTCCCGTGTCGGTGAGGATGCCCAGATGGAGCGCCTTGGCCGTGGCGGCGTCCACTTCCAGCCCGATCATTTCGGCGCAGGCGGCCAGCACATGGCAGGTGGCCGCCGCGTCCTTCACCACGGCGTTGTGGACGGCGTAGCCTGGATTGGAGGCGTGATGATCGACGTTGCCCAGCAGTCCTTCGGGGAACCGGGCGAGCAGTTCCGTCCCGATGCGTGACGCATCGGCACAGTCGACGGCCACCGCCAGACGGTCATTCTCGCCGTAATCCGACCCTCTGATGAAGGTCACCCCCCTGGCGTAGGCGCTGAGATTGGGCGGGACCCTGTCCCGGTTCACGCAGACGGCGTCCACGCCGGCGGCGGTGAGCATGCGGCACAGGGCGACCTGCGAGCCGATGCAGTCGCCGTCCGGGCGCATGTGCCCCAAAACGGCGGCTTTGCGTCCTTTGAGCGTCCGGAGGACGGACTTTAGGGCCTCGGCGGCCTCCTGCATGCTGGTGCCCATCTTGATGCCACCCAACAAACAGCGGCCCGGCTGGGCTGGCAAAGGGAAAAGCCGACCGTCCGACGGAGTTGGGGGTCACGCTTGAACCCGCCGTTCTCCCGGGCATAGTCCCTGCTAACAACCCCTCTAGCCCATGGACAAGGACAACAACAAGAACTTCACGCCCCGTGCCCGCAAGGTGATCGAGCTGGCGCGCGCCGAGGCGCGCAGGTTCAACCACAACTACGTGGGCACCGAGCACATCCTGCTCGGCCTGATCAAGCTCGGCGACGGCGTCGCCGTGAACGTCCTCGGCCGCATGGGCCTCGACCTCAAGACCGTCCGCGCGGCCGTCGAGAAGCAGGTGGGGCCCGGACCCGACGAGGCCAAGAGCCCCGAGGCCATCCCGCTCACTCCCCGCGTCAACAAGGTGTTCGCCCACGCCGCCACGGAGGCGCGCAATCTCGGCCACGCCTACGTGGGCACCGAGCACATCCTGCTCGGCCTGCTCAAGGAGGGCGAGGGCGTCGCCGCCCGCGTGCTCCAGCAGCTCGAGGTCGACCTCGAGCGCTGTCGCAAGGAGATCATGTCCGACATCGACACCTCCGCCTCGGGCGACTCCGAGTCGAAGTCCGCCGAAGGGGACTCCTCCGGCGAGTCGGAACAGGGCGAGGATCCTCCCTCGCGCAAGTCCGAGGAAGGCGGCCGCCCGGGTCGCGGTGAGCGGCTCTCGCTCCTCAAGACCTTCGGACGTGACCTGACCGAACTGGCCAAGGCCGGCGAGCTCGACCCTGTGATCGGGCGCAAGGAGGAGATCCGCCGCGTCGTCCAGATCCTCTGCCGTCGCACCAAGAACAACCCCGTGCTCATCGGCGAAGCCGGCGTCGGCAAGACAGCCATCGTCGAGGGCCTGGCCCAGGAGATCGCCTCCGGCATCGTCCCTGAGATCCTGCTCGACCGCAAGGTCATCACCCTCGATCTCGCCCTCATGGTCGCCGGCACCAAGTACCGCGGCCAGTTCGAGGAGCGCATCAAGGGCGTGATGGACGAGATCCGCCGCGCCAAGAACGTCATCCTCTTCATCGACGAGATGCACACCATCGTCGGGGCCGGGGCCGCCGAGGGCGCGATGGACGCCTCCAACATCCTCAAGCCCGCGCTTTCGCGCGGCGAGATCCAGTGCGTCGGCGCCACCACGCTCGCCGAATACCGCAAGCACATCGAGAAGGACGCCGCCCTCGAGCGCCGCTTCCAGTCCGTCAAGGTCGACGACCCGACCCCCGAGGACGCCATCCTCATCCTCCGCGGCATCCGCCAGAAGTACGAGGATCACCACAAGTGCGAATACAGCGACGCCGCGCTCGAGGCCGCCGTCCGGCTTTCGCACCGTTACGTGACCTCCCGCCACCTGCCCGACAAGGCGATCGACGTCATGGACGAGGCCGGCGCCCGCGCGCGCATCCGCTCGCTCAACCTGCCGCCCGAGCTCGACGCCGCCCAGGCCGAGATCGACCGCGTCATCCGTGAGAAGGACGAGGCCTCCCGCAACCAGAAGTTCGAGGACGCCGCCAACCTGCGCGACCAGGAGAAGAAGCTCCGGGCCCGCCGTGAGAAGATGCTCGAGGAATGGCGCAAGAAGCGCGACGAGAAGCGCGTCAAGGTCGGCGAGGAGGA
>JACCDU010305988.1_pt1 | contig 18451 bp, 20 predicted proteins | sample 7446081 | NCBI WGS metagenome assembly JACCDU01 (sample SAMN15323447, study PRJNA562643) | freshwater metagenome | isolation source: river surface water | place: USA:Blue River Watershed | collected 2017-08-17
ATGCGCAAGTGGTTGGAGATTTTTCATCATATAATTCATCAACTGTATATCCATAAACAGAACAAGAAGAAGCATATACAAATCTTCTTACTCCTGCTCTTTTACTTTCATAAGATAAATAAGCAGGACAAGCTGCATTTTGTACAAAGTTTTCTGAAGGAGAAAATTCAGCCATAGGATCATTAGATACACCACCTAAGAAGATCACGGTATCATAACCCTTTAATTCATTATGAGTTACTTCGAATAAGTCTTTTTTAATAAGTTCTACCCTTGGATCTAAATTATTGCCAAACCATAAATCATCAATTACAGTTACTTTGTAATCCAATCTAAATAATCGCTTACAAAGTTCCGTTCCAATATATCCTGCACCACCTGCTAATAATATTTTCTTCATCATCAATGGTTTTCTCTATTTATTAATCTATTTTAAATTGTTGTTCATATAAACTACAATCTAATGAAGTATCTGTTGGCATTTTAACAGACATATCTTTAATACTAATTTTATCAATATTCTCTGCGCCAAGACTCAAGGCGTATTCATACACAGATTTTCTAGTACCTCCAATATGAATTACTCCTTTGAAATCCGAAACTACGATATTTTTAATCTTTTTAGCTATAACAGAGGCAGATTCTCTAGAAGTGAATTGATCTGTGAAAGCTGCTTTATAAGGGAAAATATCTGGACCAAAAGACAATCTGATAATTACATATTTATCTAGCATTTGAACAGCACACTCTCCACCTAGTTTTGACCAGGCGTATTTGTTTTGAGGCAATAACTCATCTCCTTCTTTATACATACCCTTTTCTCCAGCAAATACATAGTCAGTGGAGATATACACCAAACGGATATTTCTTTTATAACAAGCAGCCGCTAATAAAGATGTTCCAATTATATTAGACTGGATAGCTTGAGCTATATCCTCATTAATCTTTGGAGGAGAAATCATAGCAGCACAATGTAGTATGGTTGTAATACCTGGATGCTTGTCTAAAAAAGCATCCATTTGTGTAGCATTAGACAAATCAAAATCGGCTCTTATAGCACCAATCGCTTCAGGCATTAAGGATAGAACTGCTGATCCTAATTTACCTGCAGCGCCTGTTATTAAAATTGAACTACTCATTAGATAGTAAAGTTTTTTGAATCTTCTCTATCTAACCATTTCTTTACAGATAGAGCATTGATGTCTTTTGAAGTAGCAATAAAACTATCTTTTAAATCAGCAAATAGGTTTTTTAATTTAGGATCACAGATACTCCAATCAATATCTTCAGCAAAAGGCGATACGCCAGCTTCGCATTCTCCATTATAAGAACCAGAACAGAAATACTCAATATAAGAATCTTCTAAAAAGAAATTACCGTGCGCACATCCCTCAGGTACCCAGATCCAACTTGTTGTTCCATCTGTTGAATTGGCAGGCATATTAAACGCCATGATCTTACCCTGGGTAGGAGAACCCTGTCTTAAATCCAATACTAAATCCACCATATGTCCAGAAATAGTTCTCACTAACTTTCCCATATTGGGATTCCACTGAAAATGTAACCCTCTTAAAACATTACGACGAGAATAACTCTCATTGGCCTGCATAATACCATTAGGGAAGCACTTTAATTCATTATTGATAAAATCAGACACTCTGAAAGTCTCTGTAAAAAAACCACGCTTATCAGTAAAACGCTCAAAATTAATCAGTTTTACACCAGGGATTTGAGCTTCGGTAATAGATACTATTTTCATAAGGCAAAAATACTATTTAATGTGAAACTCCTTTAGTAAATAGAACATTAGTAAAGGTTTTAAAAATTATATAAATATCAAAAAAGAAAGACTTTCTTTCTAAATAGGCTTTTTCAAGTGCTACTTTTTCTTCAATCGAAATTTCATCTCTTCCATTAATTTGTGCCCAACCAGTTATACCCGGCTTCAACTTATCTACCCCAACCGCTACTCTTAATTTCATTAAGTCATCTTGATTATATAATGCAGGTCGGGGTCCCACAAATACCATTTCGCCTTTAATTATATTAATTAAGTTAGGCAATTCATCTAAACTAGTCTTTCTAATAACTTTTCCAATTTTGAGTAAATATTGTTCTGGATTAGTTAGTAAATGTGTTGCAACATTAGGAGTATTTTTTTTCATACTTCGAAACTTGTATATATTAAAGAATGAATAATTGAAACCAACACGCTTTTGAGTGAAGAATATTGGGAAGCCATCTTCAATAAGTATAAAAAAAGATACCAAAAAGAAAATAGGAGAAAGAAGAGTTAAAAGTATAAGAGCGAATAATCTACTTAACATTAGTATTAAAAGAATTTAATGTTTTCATTAGGCCTTCTTTAACAGTGAAAGGCAAAGGTTTATTTATTGCGGCTTTAATTTTAGCATTTGAAACAATATAGGTTTCAGTCAACTTACTTAACCTTTCAGAATTTAATGGTAATTTAAACAAATCGCCAAGTTTCGAAAAAAGCTTTATGAGACTAACGGGAACTTTCCAAATCTTATATTTTTTGCTTTGACTACTTGAGATTAACTTAATTAAATCATTTGTAGACAATGGTTCATCATCTGCAACATTATATATACCTGAAGGAATACTTTCGTTTTGTATAAGTTCATTTATAATAAAGCATAAATTATCTATACTACAGAAAGATCGCATGTTATCAAAGGCCCCTAATGGCCATGGGAAACCATTACTAACCATCTTATATAATAAATTCAAATTACCCTTATTGCCGGGTCCATGTATCATACAAGGTCTTAAAATATAAACTCTCTTACCTTCAGGTATTGATTTGCTTAAAATGTACTGTTCAGCTAATAATTTACTTTTCCCGTAATGAGTTATTGGATTTGGAAAATGACCTTCTGTTAATTCTGATTCAAGTTTGTCAGCTGCTGCTTTAACAGAGCTTAAAGTGATGAAAACTTTAGCATCTGATGATAAAAATGAATCAAAAACTTTTTTAGTTAAATCGGTATTAATAGTATAATATTCGCTAGCATCTAAAACGTTTTTTAGGTCATGAGCTTTCCCAGCTAAATGAATTACTATATCTTCATTAATATTTATAACTTCTTCTCTTTTATAATTAATGAAAATATAATTTTCAAGATTAGCTTTTATATAATAATTTCCAACAAAACCAGTTGAACCAGTCAAAAATATTTTATTCATTTAGATATAAATTAGCTAGTTTATTCCAAATTACTGATTGATTAAATTGTTCTAAAACAAATTTTCTGCCATTCGTACCATGCATAGAAGCAATATCTGAATTTTCAATATAAAACATTATGTTTTTTGCAATACTTTCTGGATTAATTTCTGTATAAATACCTGTTACATTTTCGATAATTGAATCAATACAGCCGGTAGATTTTGTGGTAATCACTGGTATATTCATGGCAGATGCTTCTAAAATAACAGTCGGAAAACCCTCTCTAAATGAAGGCAGTATGAATATTGAAAAAAATGAATAGAAATACTCAGCATCGAATATTTCTCCTGTATATATGATCGTAGAATCTATTTGTATTTTTTTTAATATTTCATTATCAATTGGATCTCTTTGATCTAAAGGACCACATAAGCATAATCTTAAATTACTGTTCTTATTTTTTATAATATCCCATGCTTGAACTAGTTCATTAATTCCTTTGTCTCTTGAAAGTCTACCAATGTATCCAATTATGATATGATCATTATTTATCTTGTAATTGTTTTTTAAATTGTTAATCATTTCAATAGAACAATTAGATATATTAAATCTATCATTAGCATCAATTCCGTTACAACTTCCTTTATCTATTAATATAAGTTTATGCTTCTTGCTTAAATTATATACTAATGAATTATCTAAAACTGATTGACTTACACATATTACCTTAGTAGATAAATATGAAGTTAATTTTTCAATTTCGATTAGTAATTTTCTTTTAAAGCCAATTGATGTTTCATACATTAAACCATGTCGGAAGTAGTATCTTTTTTTTATACGACAAAAAAACGAGGCTAACATTGACAAAAGAGCACCTTTGGGAGTATGTCCTACTACTATATCTATATTATTTTTTTTAATGTAAATAACTAAAATTAAAATAGAATATAAATCATCAAATAATGAATAACTCCTATTAACTTTTAATTCTAAATAATTAAAATTCCATTTTGATTTATATTCTTCAATTTTAGCGCCATTAGAACAAGCTACGTGAACTTCAAATCCAATACTATTAAAATAGTCAATTTGATTACCTAAAATATATGGTAAAACAAATGGAACATTGACTACATGTAGAATTTTCATTTTAATTTGCTAAAAACTTTTTGGAAAATAAATATCCAAATAAAAAGAATTTAATTTTTTTTATAAAGAAAAATAAATCTTTAATTAAATTGGATTTTTGAATTGCACGATTTCCTTGATTGAAATAACTAATATATTTTATACAATATTTTTTTGCATATGTCTCCCATTTTCCTTTTTCAACTACATGCCTATAAGAAAATAAATTTTCAACTACTGAATAATGTATATAATTAGGTTTTTGTTGTAATTCAAAATCCCAAATATTGTCAATATTATTTAAAATAGAAATTAAGTGATCAATATCCCACAATGCAATTTGCAATGAAGAATAATAAGGGTGTGATTTTCGAATCTTAAATATTTTTTCACCCGAAGCTAGATTAACTGATTTTATTTGTTGTGTCAGTTTTAAAAAAAAACTATCTTCTAATCTTTTCAGTCTTAAATACTGAATTTTTTTAGTTTCTACAAATGAAATGAGATTAAATAAGTATTCATTATTAACATAATCGTTGAGAATGAAATCATCAAGCATTACTAATAAATGACTAATATCTGAGTTATTATACTTAATACTATATAATTGACTTAATGTCTCTGTTTTCCAGTTTGATTTCGGTGCAGAAATTAAAGTTATGTTATTAAAATTATCTGGCTCTCTTAAATCGTTAGTGGAAAGGTATATAGGAAGTGTTTGATTTTTCCAATATTTATTAAAGCTTAAAACAAAGTGATTCAAAACATCTCTTGTTTTATCGCATGAAATTATGAAAATTGCAGTACTCATATCTTAGTAGAAATAAACTTATTAAGTAAATCAATTTGATTGGATTCACTGAAAAAATATGTAACTTCTTTTTTAAATTCAATTAATTCCTGATCCGAATAATTCAAATTTAACAAAGTGTGATCAAAATTTTTAATGATATGAAATAAATGATTCATGTTTCTATATACAATAGGCAATCTAGAATTTTCAAGAGGTGTCCCTATATAGGAAAAATCATTTATAATCGGTACGCACCCACACATAACTGCTTCAAAAATTCCAATTCCTGGTAAACCTGAAATTGACTCTTCTCCAATAAATGCGTACTTGTGTTTATTATACAATTCAACAATGTCAAATGAAAAATACTTAGCTTGATTTACTGTATTATTTTTTTTAAATATTTTTAGTAAGTGAATTTTCCCCATTGAATTATTATATATTACTATATTAATTAGTTTATTTCTAAAATAATGTAAAATTCGGCGTTCGGGATGAATGGTTAAAAAACCAAATATATTTGATATGCTAATATTTTTTAATTGAGAAATAGTATACATTTTCTCAAATTCGTGGAATGTTCCGGTAGAAATTATTTTAGAATCTCTATTCTGAAAATTAATTACTGATTTGAATTTCTCGGAGTTTATTGTATATGATAAAATAAAAAAAGAAACTTTTCTGTTCAAAAAATAATTGTAAAAATACGTGTCAGTAATATTTGTATCAGCACAAAATGAAACATTATCACATTTTGACCACTCCTTCAATTTCTGTGCATATAAATGATAATGAGATAAGTGTATTATTAATATTTTACTCTTGTTTGCTAAATCAATAATTTGATTGTATGTTAAATCTCGAATTGAAAATCCAAAACAAAATGTCACATCATATTGACTTTTATTTTTAAATATTATAGTTCTGTTGCTAAAATCATTATATTTATGAAAAAACATTTTTTCAACTCTTAAAACTAGTATATCTAATATTTTTAGTTTTAAAAATGATAATATTCTAAATAGTGACGATGTTGCAAAATAAAAGTCAGTTTCATTTTGAGTAAAAAAATGATCTAGATATTGATATTTTTTTAAGTTTTTTCTTTTTATTAATGAATAGACCGGTGAATTATAAACAAAATCAGATCTGTGTGGATTAACGAATAATACTTTCATTTAAATTTCTTTTAACTAATAATTTTTTTAACAAGATATCGCTTAGTCCAATTTTATGTGAAAATCTAGACAAAAATCTTAAAACGCTGATATCTTTTTTCAAAGAAATTCTATTATCATCAACAATTAATATGAAAAAAAAGAATTTAAGTACGATTTTTAAAAAATATTTTGTAAAAACAAATCTAGTTTTTAAAATTTCAAATAACACCAATTTATAATGAATAATTTGACTATAATTTTTCTCTATAGAAGAATCTGAACTAATTCTATTATCTGAAGCCATGAAATATTCTTGGATAATTATATTGTAAAAATATATTTTATATTTTTTATTGGAGAATAGTGAAAACCAAAGTAAATCTGGAAAATCATTAGTTGTACCTTTTAGATAAAAATAATTATTATTCAATAGAAAATCTTTTTTTATGCAGTGTACAACTTCACCTATATAATTATTAAAATAAAAAAAGGAATCGATTTCGTGATTACCTTTTTTTAAATACTTAAACGAAGTAAGCACTTTATTGTTACACTGTGCAGGAAACCATATGCCATCATATGAATTATATTTATTTAAAATTGGATAAAGTAAATTGCTCCAATTATTAATCATCATATTATCACTATCACAATACAATAACCAATCGTATTTTGCTATTTTTGCGCCTATATTTCTGGACATTCCAGGTGATTTATAACCACTCGTGACCAATTTAACATAATCAAATTCTTCTGCATATTTTTTTGCAATTTCATAAGAGCCATCTTCACTTAAATCGTCTATTACAATAATTTCGAAAATTAGCTTTGTTAATGAAAATTCTGCTACAAAAGATTCTAGTAATTTCTCTAATTCACATTTTCTATTATAAACTGGAACTAAAACGCTAACCATACAAAATTTAATACGTATTATTTGCTAAAATATTTTTATTTAATGAAAACAGTCTTGCATTTTGCAACGCTGCTGCCAAAAAAAACCAAAATATCAAATATGAATAATATGGAAATGTTAAATGGAAAAAGATAAATAAAATAAATATTTTGTATCCATTACTTAATAAAACCCATGAAAATAAAAGAATCGTACCCAAAATACCAAAACAATAAATTGTATAACTTATTCCGTTTCCACCTAAAAATAATTGAAAGTCAGTTGAATTAATTCCGTTTCCAAAAATTATATTAATGGGATTAACAGTCTTTTTTGTTTCCAATCCTAGTCTTGTAACTATTGAATTATCGGAAGTTGGGTCTTCCATAATTCTTATTACTCGTTCAAAAGCTACTGAATTTTCAAGTGTATTGTAAATTACTGATGCACTTATAATAAAAACTAAAATAAAGAATATCTTATAAATAAATTTAGATCTTAGAAAAACCAAAAGTAGTAAAAACGCAATACCCCACAATGATGTGGTAAATGGAATGGTTATTAGTGCTATTAGTGCTGGTTTTGTTAATTGATTCTTATTTGTCTTATAACTCACGAAAACTAACATTAACATGTTTGCCGAATAAGAATTAGGCTCCATCATAAACCCACCTGGACGGAGTAAATTTAGTACTTCATTATATACTCTACTTTGTTGCAAAGAAGGGAAAAAATCAATATAGGAGAACGGTATTTTTAAAATATAAAAGAAAAATATTTGAATTAAAAATGCGGCAATATGTAATTTCAATACTAAATCTAAAACTTGTAAAAACTTTGGACAAGTTCTAATTACATTTTTTGTAAAAATTGTAATTAATGAAACACCCAATAAAACGGCTAATGATGGTAAAAATTTGAAATTAATAAAACCCCAAATAATATATGGAATAAAAAAAATAAAAATACTGAAATCTGACTTTAAAATTATTCTGTTTGTCCTATCTAAAAAAAAATATATAAATATCAAAATAATTGCAAAATAATCTAGTATTCTTCCATATGATTCATGATAAAATTCATTTAATGAAAGAGAAAATATAATAAGAAAAACTATAACATTATTTAACCTAGACATTAAATAATACTTGTTTATTGTTTAACGCATCTTCAAATATTCTCTTAGCTTCAGGATTTCCCATATCCCACATTTGTAAAGAATTTGCAACCTTGATTTGTAAAAAATCGTTTAACATTAACTCATATACGGGAATTATGTAAAATTCACCATTTACTCTCATATTTCTATTAATTAATAAATGTGCATAATGAAAGAAATTATTTGAATTTTTAAAATAATACAATCCTGTACTTATATTATTTGAAATTCTATTTTTTTCAGCAACTGCAACTACTTTCTCAAAACTATCTATTTTGACAAAACTCCAGTTATCGCCAATATCCGAAACCATTGTTGATATTATACCATCAACATTTGAAATATTTTTTTTAATTACTTCTCCAATATCACTAATAACAAGAGTATCTGAACTAATTATTAATATTTCTTCCTCATTATTTACATATGGCTCTGCTTCCATAACCGTGCATAGTTGACCTTCTGTAACATTCTCTAATGTTATAATTTGAAAAGGGAAATTACAATAACAATTCAATAAATGATCTAAATTATACTTTGTACGATGTTCCTCTAAAACTATAATTATTAATTTATTTATATCTAACCCTGCGATACTTTTTAAAGCCCACAAAAACATAGGCTTTCCAAGTATTTCAATAAAAGGCTTCGGTGTTGAGTAACCAGAATTAGAAAATCGGGTACCACGACCTGCCATTGGCAAAATAACATTCATATTATTTAGCTTTTGCTATTAATGATAATGAATCTGTATTAATATTCTCCCAACTTTCGAAACGAAGTGCTCTGTCGTCAATATAAACATCGGCATTTTGTTTGCCAAAAAAAATCTCATCATATGGTATGTTATATTTTTCAAGCCAATCTAAAGTAATTTTACCTACATTTTTCATAACTCTTCCAACATTACTTTCACATGTTGCCATATTTCGAGCTGTACTTATTATAATATAATGTCCGTCTTTTTTTAATTCAGTAATTTTTTCAACTGCATTATCCAAGGGCAATAAATCAGAATATTTCTGGTGCGACTCCCTTATTGGACAAATAGTACCATCCAAATCAATTACAATTCTCATAAAAGTTCATTTAATTTTAAAATTCCGGTTATATAAAGCATTAATTGTCTATTAAAATTATCATTATGTAATGGGAGCATACTAATAAATAAAGAAGCCTCTATTAATTTGATTTCATTTAAATTATAATCGTTCTTTATGACAAATGAATCAAAAAGATCTTCGACTATTTGATAGTTTTCATTAGTAGCTATGCTGTAATCAATGACATTTTCGTGAATTTCAATTTTGAATAAATTTGATACAATAAAATCATATCGTCCAATTGCGCTATGTCTTAATTTTGCTATTTCATATCTTGAATCACCATATATTCCTTTTAATCCAAAACTACCTCTTGGATCAATTAGTTTTATGATAAAAGAATTAACATCAAAAAGTATATTCGAGAAACAGAAATCACCATGTATAATATTTGAGTTACTTTTTGTTTTACTTAAATTTTTTAATTTTTCAACGAAATTGTTTAATAATATAGGAAGGTTTTTGTAAACGACACCATTGATTATCAAAGTATCAAACTTAAACAAATCAACAAACTCTTTTTGATCATATAATTTTTTGATTCTATCTTCTGTTTTAATTACATAAATTTCATCATAAACATTATCAAGTTGTTGTTTGGAATATTTTTTAAATTCTTGATTTAAAACAAACAAGTGTCTAAATATTTCACTCCAAATAGATTTTGAAATTTTTCCATATAGAAACAACTCCGCCAACGTAGGATACCCATAAAATTCTTGTACAATAGTCACAAAATTTTCATTAGTACTAGTACTTAATAATCTTGGGGAGAGAACTTTTAATTCCTCAGGTAATAATTTATACCAATTAAGCTCATCTCTAAGTTTTTCATTATTTTGACTTGTTTTAGTAATGGTATTTAAAACTGGGTTAATAACTAAACTGTTAAAAGATCTCGAGCTAATTAATTTTCTCTTAGAATTTAAAATTCCCTCAACATGACCAAAATCGTACCAATTTTGACACTTTTTTACAGCCATAGGTTTTATCTTGGCATATCTCTTTATTACATCACTAATTTCAAGATTATTTAAATTTATACAATCTTTTAATAATTCCGAAAATAGGTTTCCATTATTAAATTTATAAAAACCGGCGGCAACTAAATAATCAAGGTTCTCATTTCTTATTTCATCGACTAAATTAACTAATTCGTTATTGTTATTAGTTTCGATATAACACCATCTTTTTGAATCATTTTTATATCCAGCATACAAAAAATCAACATCCTCGTCAAATGAGTCATAAATTAATGTATCACCTAATAATACGTTAATGACATGATCATCATGAATTGAAATGCTCTTAATTCCAGCATATAATGAATCTAAAATTGATTTCGATTCATTATTAGTTACGTGGACTAACTTAACGTCATTATATGCCCATTTTAAAAATTCATTTAATTCTTTGTCATCATCTTTACTTACAATAACTATATCTTTAATTTTTTTCTCTTTTAAATTGTCTATGATCCAGCTAATTACAGGCTTTCCATTTAATGGAAGCATAGCATTAGAAGAATAATTAACAAATCCAGAATTCAAATCGCTAAAATTTCCTGCACACGGTATTAAAGTTGTATTCTTAGTCATTTTTTATTAAGACGATTTAAATAATTTTTTAATTTGAAATTTTAGAACATTAACTAAATAAAAAAATATGTATTTCGACCCTCTACCTAAAAAAAGGTTGAAAATGTTTCCATATAATTTCAATCCAAAATAGATAACAGAATGAAAATTTAAGGGGGAGCCTTTATGATAAAAAATATTAAAAGAAGTAAAACGTTTATAAAATTCCGTAGGGGGGCCTTGTATTATTGGATTGAAATTCAACAATCTTAATTGCAATTTATTTTTTTTTATTCGCATTAAAAATTCTACATCTGAATAATAATGGGGTAAATCAAGAAAATTAAACAACCCCAAATTTTGGAAAACAATTGAAGGTATGAACAAACAACTACCATTGGTCAAGTCTATTAACGCACTATCAAATTTATCAAAATGATATGGTACTATATCTTTGAAAAAACCTTGAATTTTTGACCCCAAATAAATATTCCCATCTGTTTGTAATTGTGGGATAGTTAATATTTCACTTTCATCTATATTGTTCAAAAATAAATCTATTATCCCAGTAGGATACGTCATATCGTCGTTAGTAACTATTATATAGGCAGATTCGATTTTTAATGAATATTTGACACCATAATTAACAGATTCAGCCCACCAATAATTTTCAGGAACGTTTAAGAAAACAATTCTATTGTTGGATTTATACTTGACTTTAAGAGTTTCATAACAACTTGCATTGGCAATTAAAATATGATAATCATAACTTAATAATTCCGATTGCCAAAAGATAATATTATTCTCTAATTCAATATCTCTTTTAAAACTTGGTATTATTATGGAAATTTTCAAATTATTTTTTTATCAAATGAAATATTGCACAACCGTATTTAGAATTAAAATTATTATTAATTCTTTCATCATTAAGATGAATTTTTTTATGAAAAATTCCATTATCATCGATTACAGACAAGTTTTTTATCTTAAAATAAGGATCAATTAATTCAAATAAAAATTTGAAGGCAAAAGTTCTATGTGCATTAAAAAATACAGTATTATCTCCAAGTGGTACAGAAAAATGAAAACTCCCACCTTGTTTACACAATAAGTGTAAATTATTTAGCCCTTTTCTAAAAGAATCTGGGTCTATTTTATCGCCATATCTTCCTAAGCCGAAATGTTCTAAGGTATGTAAACATGAAATAGAATCACTATAATTATGAAATTCTTTTTTTAAATCTTCGGAGAAATCTAGCTGTAAAAATTTGATATTGTCTATATTTAAATCAACAGGTCTGATATCAATAACCTCTATTTCCCTATAAGAAGCAACATGCGTTACAAATCCATCAATTCTAGAACCTATATCAACATGTTTTAAGGGTTTTTCATTAAATATTTCCTGAGCAACGAAAAGATCTTGTGTGAAATAATGTCCTTTTGTTGAACCACTTTGAGCATATTTATCATCTAAGATTGGGAAAAAAGAAAATTTAAAATTAGACTTAGTTTTTTTTGATAAAATAAAAAATTTATAAAAATCTCGAATATACCCAGGAAAAAAAAATATGTTTGAAAATAGTTTAATAAGATTTATTCCAAGTAAATCGAAAGTAAATTTAATTTTTTTTAGAAATTTAATTAGCATTATTTTAATTGTTAGTTTTTGAAATTAATTCTTTTATATCCTTAAAATATGGAGTGTGCGTTTTAATCCAGTTTATGTCTTTATCCCACCATTTTAAATTTTTTAAAAATTCTATTTCATTTTCTTCAAAACGAAATCTTATAAACTTTGCTGGCACTCCACCATAAATTGAAAAAGGTGGTACATTTTTATTTACAATAGCGCCTGCAGATATAATAGCACCATCACCGATAGTTACACCATCTAAAACAATGGCATTGGCTCCAATCCAAACATCGTTTCCAATTATAATTTGTTCAGTTTCTTCAAAATATGATTCATCAACAAATGATATTCGAGATTGTTTTCGTGTTGAATAAAAAATTGGATGTGTTGATACAAATATTTTTGTAGGATGTTTACCCAAGCCAATCTTAACATTAGTACCTATTGAACAAAATTTGCCAATTTTTGCATTATTAATCAAACAATCAGAACTTGTATAGGTAAAACTTCCTAATGAACAATTATTTATGTTCGTAAACCTTCCTATAGAAATATTTTTTCCGAAAATTACATTTTCATAAAAAGACATGTAATCGAGAAAAATATTTTTTCTCGAAAGTTTAATAGCAAAACTTTTATAAATATATTTTATCCATAATGTAATTGGATTGATAAGTAAATATCTAAACATTATTGCGATTTCAAATTAAACCAGGGCATTTTATAAGATTTAGCACTAAAATACCATGTAAAAATAAATAATAATCCAAATCCCGCAGCACTTGCCATTGCAGCACCTATAGCAGAGAACCTTAAAATCAAAACATAATTTAGAAGAATGGTAATTGCAGCAGCTGAAAAAGTACTAATCGCAAGTAAATTTGTCTTTTTAGCAAATACAAGATAGTTCGTCACCATTAAATACATTCCATTAAATACACTACCAAGTACTAACCAATTAATATACTTTATTGCTTTAAGGAAGTTTTTTCCAACAATCAAGTCAAACAAATATGGAACTAGTAGTGCAAATAATATTGAAAAAATAAAAAGAAAGATAAAATATATATAAGTTAGTCTTACAATTTTTATCTTTTCTGTATCAGAATTCAATGATAGCTTAGAAAACAACCAAGGTACATATGCCGTATTCAATGCGTTAGTGAAAATATTTATTATACTTGTTAGTTGGAATGCAAGAAAAAAAAGCCCTGCTTCTTCAAGTCCTACATATTTGGAAATAAAGAATCTATTTATTATTGACAAAAATACTCCTCCAATTACGTGTAATATTAAAGGTACACCAAACTTTATACCAGAAATAATATAAGTCCAATTAAATTGAAGAATTAGTAATTTGTTTTTTGTTAAAAAAAACAATGCTAATATTGAAAAAAATATTCCATTAATTAATTGTGCTTCAATTCTTCCAATCCAATTTCTTTTATATAAAACAACTAAAATTAATGTAATTGCAAAATTCAATAGTGTCGATGTTATTTGAAATAAACCAAAAATAAATGAATTATTTTTAGCTTGCCAAATAGTTAGCGGAACCTGAATTATAAATTGAGTAAAAGCGATAATAAGAGTGGACCAAATCCATATTGCTGGTATATGTGTTTGTATGACAATCCAATCAATAAAAAAAAAAATAATAATACATGCTATTATGGTACTCCCCAATAAAATAAAAAAAGCATTTCCTATATAAATACCCAAATTAGATCTTTCATCAGAATAATATATTTTGGTGAAATTACTATATACATTATAACCAATAAAAGGACTAACTATTGCTACAATAACAGTATAGACAGAAATAATACCATAGTCACTTGGATTCAAATATCTAGTCAAAATTGGAATTAAAAGAAAGGGAATGGCACTATTTATAATAGTTGTTAAAGTATAAATTGCCGTGTTTTTTAAAAGAGTACTACTGATAATATTTTGATTAAATAACTTCATTCATTGATTTTTTTACAAATGCGTCAATATATGAATCTTGAGTCATATTGACAATTAAGGCTTTTTTATATTTAGAATATTCTTCAATCAACATATATCCATGAAACATATTTGAATAATCAGAAAGTAGTTTTGAAATTTTATAATTTTTCCCATTACCATCATATAGTGGTAATGAATTTTGAATTTCGTAAAAATGCTCCTCCTTTAAACAGACAACATTATCTTTATTAACATAAATGTTTTTTATCCAACTATGCTCGACACCAAATAAGAATATTTTTATGAATTTTAAATTCAAAGCGTTAAACATACTTGCAGATACTACATTTTGAAAAATTGGAGTGCCGGCTCCTATAGAATATAATTTGTTTCTTATTTTCCTTGAAAAATGGTTTGAAACTATTGTATGATTATAAAAATATACATGGATATACTTATTTTGTAAAAATTTATTTTTTATGCTTTTATATGCAACGAATGGTACTATTATATTTAGATTCCAATTAACTTTTTCATTTATTATATTTAATACTTCTAGTTCTTTAAAATGAATTTCATTTATGTTTTTATTCCAAAAAACGGGATCTATTAAAATATAATACTTAGGCTTCAACTTTTCAAAATAGTCACTTTTTGAGAATGCGTTAACTACCATTAATGTTCTGGTTTCAAAAAAATTATAATTTGCCTTCAGGTCGTCATTTAGAGAAGGGCCATTGCCTAGAATACAACATTCAACTTCATTATTAATATTAATATTTTTTATGATATTTTTTTTAAAAAAAATAAGGATAAAATAGTAGTAAACAATTTTTATAAAATTTAGTACCATAACTTATATAGCAGACCAGCCACCATCTACAGATAAATTTTGACCAGTTATATATGCAGACTCATTTGATAATAGAAAATATACTGCAGAAACAATATCTTTTGGGTTACCCATTCTTTTCATAGGCACTTTTTTATTATAATTGTTTACAAACTCTTCCGGCTGATTATCAAATATTCCACCTGGAGAGACAGTGTTAACTCTAATTTGGAACTTTCCATAATAAGAAGCAAGGTATCTTGTAAGATTTGTTAAACCTCCTTTAATTGCAGAATATGCAGCAGGCATAGTCATATTAGTACCATCATATATTGTAAAATCAGGTGCTAGATGTCCATAAATTGAAGACATATTAATTAAAGATCCATTTCTATTTTTTTTCATGATTTCTAAAACAACTTGGCAACATAAAAAATATCCATTTAAATGCATGTCAACATTTTTACGCCAAGAATCAAATAAAATATTTTCGAATTTATTACCCCAATCACTAGTTCTTGGATAGGCATTATTAACCCATCCATCAATTTTACTATATTTTTCTACTATAGAATTAACCACACTTTTAACAGAATCTTCATTTGTTATATCCATTACATAATCATCTTGACCTTTTTTATCAAAATTTAAATCTACGGATATTGTTATGGCGCCATATTCTCTAAAAGTAGAAACCATTTCTTTGCCTAGTAAACCATTTCCACCAGTTACTACTATTACTTTATCTTTAATTGAAAACATTTGAATTTAATTATATTTTCTAAATACCGGCTTTATTACTTCAGAAGTTAAAAAATTTTCCAATCCTTGCTCCAAAGCATTTTTATATACATTCAATGATTTATGAACAGCTTCAAGTGTTTTTTGTAATTCTAAATCTTTATGAGAAAAAGAAATAGCGATGTAGGGCATTAGTATTTTACTTTTTACCATTTCTTGAGCAAACAATGTCCTAAATGGCAGTGAAATACTTCCGGTAGCATCTTTTGCAATATAAGCTGGTGAACATGCAAAACCTTCGACATAAAAACTATCATTTATACCTAAATCTTTTGCTATTTGATTCATACCATCTTTAAGTTTCTTGCCATAAGTCCAATAATGTTCAATTACATTATCTCTTTTAAGAATTTCAACTGTTTTTATAAAAGCTCCTAAGGCAGACATCTCCGCACCATGTGTAGTTGATGTTAAAAAAATTCTTTCCTCACCTATTTCTTCGATACCACCAAGTTTCATAACATCCCTTTTTCCTCCAAGTGCAGCAACCGCAAAACCATTTGCCATTGCCTTTCCAAAGGTACAAAGATCAGGGTCTATATTATATGAAGATTGCGCTCCATTAAGATTCCATCTAAATCCTGTAATCATTTCATCTAAAATCATTAGCGTTCCGTTCGATTTGGTCAATTCTCTGATTTGATGTAAAAAGTTATTTTCAATATTTGAACATCCTATACAATTATTGTTCTCTTTAGAACATTTATCTGTACACGGTGTTTGAGTTGTAGCAGGCTCTAACATAACAGCAGCTATTTGGCCAGGATATTCATCAAATAATTTTTTTAAAGAACTAATATCATTATAATTAAATTTTAAAGTATAATTACTAGACTCTTCAAGCGTTCCAAGTTTTATAACAGTAGATCCAATAAACCAATCATCAAATGAAAAAAAAGGTTGTTCAAAAGGAACTGCTACATACTTCCTGCCTGTATATGCCCTTGCTAGTTTAACCGCAGCTGTAGTAACCGTTGAACCATGTTTTGCAAATTTAACCATTTCAACAGAAGGGATTAAATCTACAAATAATTCAGCTGCCCTTAATTCAGTTAAAGAGGCTCTTGTTAAATTATTACCATTTAAAATTTCATTGTAAGCTGCGTCTGCAATCTCAATATCACCATATCCAATATTAACCGAACGCAAACCCATTCCGTAGTCTAAATATGCTTCATCATTAATATCATAAATATATGCCCCCTTACCTTTTACAAAAATTGAAGGAGTATCAGTAGGAAATTGATCATCTCCTCTTGAATAAGTATGAGCACCTCCTGGAATTAAATTGTGTAATTTTTTAGAATATTCGTCTTTCATAATTCAACTAGTTTTCTGATTTTTTCTGATTATTGAAGTTTTCCCAATATTTATCATTTAAACTTTCGTTTATTTGATACCATTTGTATTTAATAATTTTAGATATTAGTTCTTTATCAGTAATACTAATTATACCTTCACTTATACCTTTAATAACATTACTAAAAAAAATTGCATCTTCATTGTAATCCAAAGTCATTCTAATATGATCGCAGTTGAAATTATTCTCAATTTCAAGCACCTCGGTAAATTGTTGATCAAATATTTTACCCCAGCCAGTTTCTAGTGTTTCTTGAGTATTTGCCCTTAATGAACTTTCTAAAAAAGTGGTTGTGTAGCCCATCACATTCATTCCCAAGGGCAGTCCTATGGTTTTAACTAAATTTCCTTTATTTATTAATTCTTCTAAAACAATTTTTGATGCTTCTATCGAACATAAAATATCGTCTCCATCAACCGAAAGAATATAGTCAATGTTGTGTGCTTTTGCGCATTGAAGATGCCTTAGCGGAATATTTGAATTTGAACCATAAAATATTTTCACATTACTATTTTCAAAAACTGTTTCGAATAATCTATTTTCTTCGTTATCAGATGTCGTAATAAATATTTGTATATTTTGTTCTAGTATTTCATTTTTAAATCCAAAGTCAAATCTATCTACTAGCCATTTAATCATTGGTTTGCCTTCAATTTCTATTAAATGTTTTTGGCTTAATCTTGTAGAACCTAATCTTGCAGTAATAAAAATTCCTACCATTATAAAGAAATAATTTTATTATTCAAATCTGATTTTTCAACAGCGTATAGCAAGTTTAAAACGGATCTGTCATGCTCTAGATTATTTGGAAAAATACTTTCTTTGTTGATTGCAGATACAAATGACCCAATTTCATCTATA
>JACCDU010674392.1_pt1 | contig 18451 bp, 15 predicted proteins | sample 7446081 | NCBI WGS metagenome assembly JACCDU01 (sample SAMN15323447, study PRJNA562643) | freshwater metagenome | isolation source: river surface water | place: USA:Blue River Watershed | collected 2017-08-17
CGTTGGTAATGCGATTGAGTTCTACGACTTTATCGTCTACGCGTATCTGGCCGGCTATTTTGCGGCACATTTCTTTCCCACGCACGATCCTGTCGCCGCACTTTTAGCCAGCTACGGCGCTTTTGCCACCGGCATGATCATGCGGCCGGTTGGCGGCATTCTCTTTGGCAATATCGGGGATCGCATCGGCCGCAAGGCGGCATTGCAGCTGTCGGTGCTGCTGATTGCCATACCGACATTACTGATCGGTCTGATGCCGACCTATGCCACGATTGGGCTCTGGGCACCGGTACTGCTGATTATTCTGCGGATGTTGCAGGGGCTTTCCGTTGGTGGCGAATATTCGTCGTCGATCGTATTTCTGATTGAACATGCGCCGGCAAATCGCCGTGGCACGATGGGTGGATTCAGCCCCATGGGTGCTTTTGGTGGCCTCTTGTTGGGCACGGCGGTGAGCTTCTTGTGCACCACCGTGCTGGGCAAAACCGTCATGGCCGACTGGGGCTGGCGCGTGCCTTTTCTGGCCAGCATTTTCCTGACGGGTATTGGTGTTGCAGCGCGCCGTGCATTAACGCAGGACGTGCTCAACCAGCATGAGGTGTTGGCCTCTCCCGTGCGCGAAGCCTTCCGGCGTTACTGGCAACCCATGGCGGCCATTGCCCTGGCCAACACCGCAACCGGCATCGTTTCTTTTGTTGGGTTCATGTACGCCGTGCCCTGGATGGTCAAGCAAACTGGCGTGAGTACGGCCACCGCCCTGGCGATCAATCTGTGCAGCCTGTTCATGGTTAGCCTGTTGTCCGTCGTGGGCGGCTATTTGGGTGATCAATGGGGTCGCATGCGCGTCAGCCGACTGGGCGCGCTGATCCTGCTGCTCGGTGCTTGGCCGGCGTTCAGCCTGTTTCGTTCGGGAGACATTCTGGCCATGATGAGTGGTGGCTTGCTTCTGGCCATTGGCCAGGGTTTCTTTCTGGGGCCGCTCTCTGCCAATATGGCCACGCTGTTGCCGCGAACGGTGCGGGTGACGGGGCTGTCCTTTGGCTATAGTCTGGCGGTAGGCGTGTTTGGCGGCCTGGCACCGATGCTGACTGAATATTTGATCGCCCGCTTCGAGCTACCCATGGCGCCGGCACTGGTCATTATGCTGGGCGCCCTGGTGTCGCTGCTCACGCTCTGTTGGCATCCGCTCTGGCGTCACAATAAGGAACGTCTCCCTGAAGACGATTTACCGGTCACCGTGACTAGCTGACATCATGCACATCGGCGTTGATCTCGGCGGCACCAAAATCGAGGCTGCGGTACTGGATGACACAGGTTCTTTCCGCTTTCGGGAGCGTTTACTTACACCGCAGGGCGATTATCCGGCGACGCTTGCACAGATCCGCGCATTGATTCGTCAGGCCGAGCAGACGCTCGGGGAACGCTGTGCTGCAGTCGGCGTGGGCCACCCTGGCTCTGCAAGCCCGGTCGATGGCCGGATTCGTAATGCCAATTCCACCTGCCTCAATGGGCAAGCGCTGCAGGCTGATTTGTCGGTGATGCTGGAACGCCCTGTCCGATTAGCCAATGATGCCGATTGTCTGGCGCTTTCCGAGGCGGTCGATGGCATAGCACGCGGTTACGATTCGGTATTCGGCGTGATTCTGGGCACCGGTGTTGGCGGTGGCTGGGTCATACGTGGTCAGTTACTGCAGGGGCCTAACGGCTTGGCCGGGGAATGGGGGCACAACCCGTTGCCAGTTGCTGGCCCCGAAGAGTTGCCCGGGCCCGACTGTTATTGCGGCAAACACGGCTGCATCGAGGCCTGGCTTTCGGGTCCGGCTCTGATGGCCGACTATCGCCGGCGATCTGCGGACACCGCCTGCACTGATGTTCGTGCACTCGTCATGGCTGCTGCCGAAGGGTGTGCCCCTGCGCAGCTGAGCCTTGATCTTCATACGCAACGATTGGCGCGGGCATTGGCCGTCATCATTAACGCCTGCGACCCTGCAGCCATTGTGCTGGGTGGTGGAGTTGCGCAACGCCCGGATCTGATCGCGGGGCTTGAAGCCGAGTTGCCACGTCATGCGTTTTTGCCTGAAGGGACGCCGTTGCGTACAAAACTACTACTGCCGCAGTTTGGTGATAGTTCGGGGGTACGGGGTGCGGCGCGGTTGCTTGAAAGTGTTTTGAGATAGCAAGACGTTTATAAATTACCGTTTTCTTATAAGAAACACATAAATGATTGGTAAACTCGCAAAAAACCCCGGATTAAAAAATGCGAGTCAGGCTTCTGCGATGGCTGCTTGGTGTTCCTCCTGCCATCGTGGGTGGCGGTTGGCACGGTGACGCCATTTGTTTAGTGCGCATTGATCGGAATACAGAAGGTCGCTCACAAGTTGATTGTGCTTATGAGGTTCTTCCCGCCGAATGGTCTTCTGGCGTAGATTCGCAAGGCCATGTCCGCGCCAACACTCTGAAATCTTTACTCGAACGCTGGGGTAACAGCCCGAAACGTCTCGCTTTGGGTATCCCTGCCGGGGATGTGTTCATTAAAACTATCGATGTGCCGCTAGGATTGGAAGAGCGTGATCTCATGCAGCTAGCCGTCGTAGAAGCCGTGGCTAATCTGCCGGTACCTCCGGAAGAGGTCTGCGCTGACTATCTGCGTATGGGATCTCCGGTGAGATCTGGTCAACAGCAAATCAAGATTGCCTTCTGTCGGCGAGAAATCATCGATGATCTGGCATTGATGGCTGAAGATGCAGGAGCACAGCTGGCAATGATTGATCGAGATATCCAGGCGATTCATGATGCTGCCTTATGGCTAATCGCCCGACATGCTCCAGAAGTTCAGGTCGAATATCCGTTGTTGCTGTTGTTGATAACAGACTCGCCCACATTGATTGTTGCTAGGGATGAACTAGATCTGGTGCAGTATTCGTTGCAAATCACCGATCTGGTTGAGCAGATTCATGCCAGTTGCCGGCGGGCGGGTCTGTCGGACGACGCGGGCCTTCGCGATCTTTGGGTGTTTCAAACACCTGGGGTTGACGACAATCTGGTGAGTCTGTTGGCAATGAGGCAAGGGCCTGTGCATTGGCTTGTCCCAGAAGAAATTTTGGGTGTCAGCACTATGCCACCTCTGACGCTATTGGTGACGGCGTTGGGTATGGCTTTGCGGGAAACGGCATGATGCAGCGATTTAACCTGTTGCCGCATCAGGCGATGCGCCGTCAATGGGGTCTGCGTGTGCTCGGTCGGCAACTGTTCGTAACTTCCATGTTGGGATGCTTGATTGCCCTGGCGGCATTGCAAGTCCAATGGTACCGAATTGAGTATGTTGAAGGATTCAACAAAGCTTTGACGGATGAGATTCTGGCCCAAATGCCCGACTACAAGAAAGCGCAGAGCCTGTTGGCAGAACGTGCATCACTGCTCGAAAAGAAAGCGGTACTGGAAAGAGTGGATGCACGACGCACGACCAGTGTGCTGATCATGGCCGATCTTGTTCGTAGCAGGCCGGATGGTTTGTATTTCACGAAACTTGAAGAGAACGGGGAAAGCTTCCGAGTTGAAGGGCGTTCTATCGGTGGCGACGCCATTGCCCGGTTTTTTGAACGAGTGACGGCATCAGGGCATATTCGTGACCTGGTTCTGGAAGAAATACAGCTCGCGGAGCAGGATGCCATGCGACTCTACGGGTTTGTGATGCATGGTCGGGTGAATCTGACTGGTGTGCAACCAGCATTGTCAAAGGGCGCTGAGTGATCGAGGCCGGCAAACACTATGCCAGGCTGAGTGGCTGGTTGAAAGGATGGCTCGAAGATCGCCGCGCCTATGTCAGGCGATTCATGGATGGTTGGCGGCGAACGCTCAAAACCGCCCGGCCGTGGTGGCGCTACGATGTCCGGGAATGCCTCGTGTTGCTCCAGAGGCTTCGCCAGAGTGATGCAGCCAATCTGACATTGAATATGCTCGTGGATCCGGCACGGTGGCCCGCCGTTTTACGGGCGGGTGCCTTGCTCATGATGTTTCTGCTGGTGTTGGGTGTTGCCGATCTCCTGGTGTTGTCAGATTCGACACGCCAACTCCGCGCTCTGGAAACTGATCGGCAACTGCTGGAAGCAAGATACCTGCGGCAGAAGCAAATGATTGATGCCGTGCCGGCTTATCAGAGTCAGGTGGATTTAATCCTTGATCAATTTGGTGCTTTACTCGATACGGTGCCGGAATCTTTGGAGCCGGTTCATGTGTTGACATTAATCAATCAGGCGGCAAAGGCGTCCGGAGTTACTTTAGAACTGTTTCGACCGATATCGGAAGAATCTCAAGCCTATTATGCGGTGTTGCCCATTGAAATACGTTTGAGAGGCGACTATCACGCGCTGGCCTTGTTTATGGAGCAGGTGTCACGCATGAAACACCTGATTACGGTGGATCTGGCGATCCTGCCCGCCGCTCAGCATGAAAATCAGTTGGTGCTGGCCTCGTTACTCAAGGCGTATCGATACACGGCACCACCAGGAACCAAACCATGAGCACATTGGCCCGATGTACTGGAGGATTCATGGTGATCGTGCTGATAACCGGATGTTGGAGCTCTGGTGAGAGCGCAGCGCAGGCATGGATCGCAAACCAGCGGGAAGCTCCTGGAGGCGCTGTAACGCTGCCGGCGCTGAATGGCGTTATTGATACCGAACCGGTTACCTATAACGCCAAAGGGGCGGCAGATCCTTTTTCGCCCAAGGTTGCGCTTCAAAGCCGCAATGACATCGTGACGTCAATCCACGGTGCACAGAATGTGCGGTTTCCGGAGGCATCTGTCGAATCTCTGCGTCTTGTCGCGCTGTTACGAAAACAGGGCCAGAGCGTCGGGTTGGTCTCGGATGGTGCGCGTTATGAAAACCTCCGCAAGGGTGATTTTCTGGGGCGCGAGCAGGTCGAGGTGCTATCAATCACCGAGCGGGGCATCCTGCTTCGTCAGTCAGATGGTCTGGAGCGACTAATGAAGTTCAATCAACGGAGTTCGTGAAGATGAAACCTTTGTCTGATGCCCGGTCGCTAGTCCGTCAGCTTGGTGTCTGTCTGGCTGCGCTGTTGTGCGGTTCCGTACTATGGGCGCAGACCCCGGCAAAACCGCTCGGTCAGAAGATCAGCGTGGATATTCAGAACGGTGATGTGCGGCAGGTGCTGTTATTTATCGGGCGTGAACTCGGTGTCAACATCGTAGCCAGTGAAGCCGTCAAAGGACAGGTCACGATTGTCATGAATCAGGTGCCGGCTGCCGAGGTTTTTCAAGCCATTCTGCAACAGCGAGGGCTGAGTGCCAAGCAGGAAGACGGCATCATGATTGTTCGACCCAAAGCCGAAGCGGCAGAGCAGGAGCGCGTTCAGATGGAGATGCTGCAACAGACGCAAACCATCGGCCCGTTGCGTCAGGAGGCCTTCAAATTGCGCTTTGCGCAGGCGATTGATCTGGAAAAACTGGTGCGTGAACAGCTGACAGCGCGTGGCAAGGTCAGTGTTGATTCGAGAACCAACACCCTCTTTATCAATGATACGGCGCAGAAGTTGGGCGAGATTGCGAAGTTGGTGCATACGGTGGATCAGCCGATTCGCCAGGTGCTCATTGAAGCGCGCATCGTAGAAGCCAATGAAACTTTCAACGAAGAGCTGGGTGTGCGCCTCGGCGCATTGGATACCGTCCGCATGGGCGGGGGTGGATTGCAGATTGGTGGCGGACAATATGTACCGCCAACACAGGCGGGTCAGGCGTTGAATTACAATCGTTTGGTTCCCGGTGGGTCGACGCCAACCTATCAGACGTTGAACAGCGTCAATGGCCAACCCTTCTCGGTGAATCAGACGCTCGGTGCAGTCAATCTGCCGACGACCCGAGCAGCGGCGGGCACGATGGCCTTTGCGTTGCTGAGCCCAACCGGGTCTCGTATTTTGAATGTAGAGATCTCTGCACTGGAATCCGATGGACGGGGCAAGATTATTTCCAGTCCCAAAGTGGTGACGGGAGATAACGTCAAAGCCGTGATCGAGGATGGTACGGAAATTCCCTATCTGTCGACCGCTCAAACGGGTGGCACGACGATACCGACCGTGGAATTTAAGAAGGCCGTGTTGTCGTTGGAAGTGACGCCCCAAATTACGCCGGATGGCAAGATCCGCCTCAAGCTGGTGGTGCGCAAGGAAGAGCCGGATTATGCTGCGATGCAATTGATTCCTGGGTCGACCAACCCACCGATCAAGAGCACGGTGGTCACCACCGATGTCTTGGTGGAGGATGGTGGCACCGTGTCAATTGGCGGCGTTTTCATCAAGAAAGTGGATAATCTCGTTACGCAGGTTCCCTTTCTCGGGGACCTTCCTTTTATTGGTTCCTTTTTCAAGTACCGGTCGACGACTGAGCAGCGACGTGAGTTGCTGGTGTTTATCTCGCCACAAATTGTTGCGGGAGGTGCGACCGGGCCTTGATGTCGCTGGTTTGAGCGTTGACGCATGAGCATTGCACTTCCTGAGAATATCTACCTGGTTGGCCTGATGGGTGCGGGTAAGTCCACCGTTGGCCGGTTGCTAGCGCGCCGTTTGAGCAAGCGCTTTGTCGACACTGATCACGAGATCGAAAAGCGCAACGGCGTGACAATTCCCGTGATTTTCGAGATCGAAGGTGAGGATGGCTTCCGTCGCCGTGAGCAGGAAGTGCTGACCGATCTGACGCAGGAGCAGGGCCTGGTGTTAAGCACCGGCGGCGGCATTGTGCTGCGCCCGGAAAACCGCGAAGCGTTGCGTAACCATGGTTTTGTGGTGTACCTCAATGCTCGTCCCGAGCTGCTGGCCGAACGCACCAAGCATGACCGAAGTCGCCCGTTGCTGAATGTGGAAGACCCGCTAACCCGCCTCCGGCAGTTACATGCTGGCAGAGATCCACTCTATCGTGAGGTGGCACACGCCATTGTGGAAACCGGCCGAGGCGCCCCGCAGCAGGTGGTTCAGGCCATCCTGGCGGAAATCACACGCATTGACCGCTAGCGCACATAAAATACGATCATGACGACACATCAGACACTGACGGTTGCGCTCGATGAGCGCAGTTACCCTATTCACATCGGTTGCGGCCTGTTGGGCAATGCCGAGCTGTGGCGCCCGCATTTGAACCCGAAAACCGGGGCTGTGGTCATTACCAATACTACGGTGGCGCCGTTGTATCTGGACAAGGTGATGGCGACGCTGAAGTCGCTGGGGTGTCCGGTGTTTTCGGTCGTCTTGCCGGATGGTGAGGAATACAAGAGCTGGGAAACGCTGAATACCGTGTTTGACGCGCTGCTCGAACATCGTTGTGAGCGCGGCACCACGCTAATCGCGTTGGGCGGTGGCGTGATCGGGGATCTCGTAGGTTTTGCAGCGGCTTGCTATCAGCGTGGCGCACCGTTCATCCAGGTGCCGACAACGTTGTTGTCCCAGGTGGATTCATCGGTTGGCGGCAAAACCGCCATCAATCATCCGCTGGGCAAGAACATGATCGGTGCTTTTTACCAGCCCAAGCTGGTGCTGGCCGATCTGGATACGCTGGATACCTTGCCGCCGCGTGAAATGGCGGCCGGTATGTCGGAAGTGATCAAATATGGTCTGATTCGCGACCCCGCGTTTTTTAGTTGGTTGGAACAACATGCAGAAGGCTTAATGCACCGCGATAAGGCGCTGCTGGCTCAGGCGGTGTATCAATCGTGTGCGCATAAGGCGGATGTGGTCGCTCGGGACGAACGCGAAGCCGGCGAACGGGCGCTGTTGAACCTGGGGCATACCTTTGGCCACGCCATCGAAACGGGCATGGGCTACGGCAGCTGGCTGCATGGCGAGGCTGTCGCAGCAGGTACCATGATGGCGGCCCTGTTGTCGCAAGCGCTGGGCTGGCTTGATGCTGCCGCCATCGAGCGGATGCGCGCGTTGTTTGTTCGTGTGGGTTTGCCGATTGTTGGTCCATGGCTGGGTAATTCGCCCGAGGTTTCTGCTGAACGCTATCTGGAACTGATGCGCCACGACAAGAAAGTCAGCGCTGGCGTACTGCGTCTGGTCCTGCTGCAGGCCATCGGCCAGGCGATCATGTCGGCAGATGCCGATGATGCCGCTATTCTGGCGGCCATCCGTGCCGGTCTGTCGTCGGACCCAGACGCGACTACTGTACCGCCCACCTGTCAGTAATCCCCGCCTGGCGGTCGTCCGGCGGCGAGAAATTGCCCCTGGGGGCCGTTTTGGCACGGTCATTGCGTATGAGAGTGTGGCTTTTGTGCGTCTTTCGTACGTTGCCCCTAAAAAATTTCCCGAAATTGCCGGTTTTTGCGCTGCAGCGTCTTGAATTGGAAGGGGGTTTGGGCGTATATTGGCCGGTTCGTTTTGGTGCATCGCACCCGAGCGAGCATCACTTTTGTGCATGGCCGGTTTGCCGGCGGGTTCATGGATTGATAGAAGGATAAGCACATGGGAGCACCAGAGCGCCAGGGTTTATACAACCCGGCTAATGAACACGACGCGTGCGGCGTTGGTTTTGTCGCGCATATCAAGAATGAAAAGAGCCACGACATCGTCGAAAAAGGCCTCTTGATTCTTGAAAACCTGGACCACCGCGGTGCAACAGGCTACGACCCGAAACTCGGCGATGGCGCCGGGATTCTGCTGCAACTGCCGGACGCTTTCCTGCGTGCCGAACGTGCCAAACAGGGCTTGCGTCTGCCGCCGGCCGGCCACTATGCCGTGGGTAACGTGTTCCTGCCGCAGTCGATTACCGGCCGTAAAGCCTGTGAGTCGGTACTGGCACGCATCATCCATGAAGAAGGCCTCGAATTCCTTGGCTGGCGCGATGTGCCGGTCGACAACACTATTCTGGCCGAAGCCGCCCGTGATCTTGAACCCGTCACGCGCCAGGTCTTTATCGGCCGCCCGGAGTCCCTGAAGGATCAGGACGCTTTTGAACGCAAGCTGTTCGTGGTGCGTAAGCGTGCCGAGCACGCCGTGCGCAAACTCAAGCTCGATGATGGCAAGCAGTTTTACCTGCCATCGCTGTCATCGCGCACCATGGTCTACAAGGGCATGCTGCTGGCCAACCAGGTGGGCGCTTACTTCCTGGATCTGCAGGATCCGGGCCTCGTCTCGGCCATCGCGCTGGTGCACCAGCGTTTCTCGACCAACACCTTCCCGACCTGGGATCTGGCCCATCCGTTCCGCATGATTGCCCACAACGGTGAAATCAACACCGTGCGCGGCAACGTCAACTGGATGCGCGCGCGTCAGAAGGCCATGGCCTCGGATTGGCTGGCCGAAGATCTGGACAAGCTGTGGCCGCTGATCGTTGAAGGTCAGTCGGATTCGGCCTGTTTCGATAACGCACTTGAGCTGCTGGTCATGGGTGGTTACTCGATGCCGCAGGCCATGATGATGCTGATTCCGGAAGCTTGGGCCGAAAACCCGCTGATGGACGAAGAGCGTCGTGCGTTCTACGAATACAACGCTGCGATGATGGAGCCGTGGGATGGCCCTGCTGCCGTGGCTTTTACCGATGGTCGCATGATCGGTGCCACGCTGGACCGTAACGGTCTGCGTCCGGCACGCTATCAGATCACCGATGACGGTATCGTCATGCTCGCCTCCGAAATGGGCGTGCTGACCTTCCCGCAGGAAGAAGTGAACAAGAAGTGGCGTCTGCAGCCGGGCAAGATGTTCCTGATCGATCTGGAACAGGGCCGTATCATTGACGACGAAGAACTGAAGCGCAACATCTCGAGTGCCCGTCCGTATCGTCAGTGGATCGAGCAGAGTCGCCAGCATCTGGAAAACCTGCCGGAAGTCGAAGACAGCGCAGGTCTGCGCGAGTCGCTGCTGCATACCCAGCAAGCCTTTGGTTATACCCAGGAAGACCTGAAGTTCATCCTCGAGCCGATGGCCAGCAATGCGGAAGAGGCGACGGGCTCCATGGGTAACGATAGTCCGCTGCCGGTGCTGTCAGACAAGGACAAACCGCTCTACAACTACTTCAAGCAGTTGTTTGCGCAGGTGACCAACCCGCCGATTGACCCGATCCGTGAAGAGATCGTGATGTCGACGATGTCGTTCATCGGCCCGCGTCCGAACCTGCTGGGTTTGGACGTCAAGCCGGGCGAAGAGCCGCCGCTGCGTCTGGAAGTGGATCAGCCGGTGCTGACTTCGGCTAACCTGGCCAAGCTGCGTCAGATCGACAAACTCACCCACGGTAAGTTCCGTGCGCTCGTGCTGGACATGACCTTCGCCGCTTCTGAAGGCGCCGAAGGCTCGAAGGCTGCTCTGGAAGCACTGTGTGCTCGTGCCGAAGCCAGTGTCGGTGAAGGTTACAACGTGCTGATCCTGTCGGATCGCAATGTTGATCGTCAGCGTGCGCCGATTCCGGCCCTGTTGGCCACCAGCGCCGTTCACCAGCATCTGGTGAAGACCGGTCTGCGTACCTCGACCGGCCTGGTGGTCGACTCGGGTTCGGTGCGTGAAGTTCACCACTTTGCGTTGCTTGCCGGTTACGGCGCCGAAGCCGTTTGTCCGTGGCTGGCGTTTGACACGATCGCCGATGTCGCCGGTGAACTGCCGGGCGAGCTGTCGGCTTATGAAGCCGGCAAGCGTTACATTAAGGCCGTCAACAAGGGTCTGCGCAAAGTGATGTCGAAGATGGGTATTTCGACCTATCAGTCGTACAACGGCGCACAGATTTTCGAAGCCATTGGTTTGGCCTCTGGCTTTGTGAACGAATTTTTCACGGGTACGGCGACCCAGGTCGAAGGTATTGGCCTGGACGAAGTGGCAGAAGAAGCCCTGCGTGTGCATGATCGTGCCTTTGCGCACGATCCTGTGCTCGATCATCTGCTGGAAACCGGCGGCGAATACGCCTTCCGTGTCCGCGGTGAAGAACACATGTGGACGCCGGATGCGATTGCTAAGCTGCAGCATTCGACCCGTTCGGGCAAATTCGAAACCTACGAAGAGTACGCCCGCATCATCAACGATCAGACCAAGCGCCACATGACGCTGCGCGGTCTGTTTGACATCAAACCGGCCGGCCCGTCGATCAGTATCGACGAAGTCGAACCGGCCAGCGAAATTGTCAAGCGTTTCGCCACTGGTGCCATGTCGCTGGGTTCGATCTCGACCGAGGCGCACACGACGCTAGCGATTGCCATGAACCGTATCGGCGGTAAGTCGAACACGGGTGAAGGTGGTGAGGATGCCGGCCGTTTCCGCAAGATTAAGGCGGGCGAAATGCTCTCCGACATCATCGGCAAGGGTCGTATCGAACGTGATATCGAGCTGAAGGCCGGCGACTCGCTGCGCTCGTCGATCAAACAGGTGGCCTCGGGTCGTTTCGGCGTGACCGCTGAATATCTGGCCAATTCGGACCAGATCCAGATCAAGATGGCCCAGGGCGCTAAGCCAGGTGAAGGCGGTCAGCTGCCAGGTCACAAGGTAAGCGAATACATCGGCTTCCTGCGTCACTCGGTGCCGGGTGTAGGCCTGATTTCGCCGCCACCGCACCATGACATCTATTCGATCGAGGATCTGGCACAGCTGATCCATGATTTGAAAAACTCCAACCCGGTTGCCTCGGTGTCCGTGAAGCTCGTCGCTGAAGTCGGCGTTGGCACGGTGGCCGCGGGTGTCGCCAAGGCCAAGGCCGATCACATCGTGATCGCCGGCCATGACGGCGGTACCGGTGCATCGCCCATTTCGTCGGTCAAGCATGCCGGCGCACCATGGGAACTCGGCCTGGCCGAAGCCCAGCAGACGTTGGTGCTTAACCGCCTGCGCGGCCGTGTCCGTCTGCAGACGGATGGTCAGCTCAAGACCGGTCGCGACGTTGTCATCGGCGCCCTGCTCGGTGCCGATGAATTCGGTTTCGCGACAGCGCCACTGGTCGTGACCGGTTGCATCATGATGCGTAAGTGCCACCTGAATACCTGTCCGGTGGGTGTTGCCACCCAGGATCCGGAGCTGCGCAAGCGCTTCAGCGGTCAGCCGGAGCACGTGGTCAACTTCTTCTTCTTCATTGCGGAAGAAGTGCGCAAGATCATGGCTTCGATGGGTCTCAGCCGTTTTGACGATCTGGTTGGTCGCGCCGATCTGCTCGATACGCGTGCCGGTATCGATCACTGGAAGGCCAAGGGTCTGGATTTCTCGAAGATCTTCCACATGCCGGCTGTGCCGGACGAAGTGGCGATCCGCCACGCTGAAACGCAGGATCATGGTCTCGAGCGTGCACTGGATCATGAACTGATCCGTGCCGCCCAGCCGGCGATCAGCCGCAAGGAAAAGCAGGAGCTGGATTTCCCGATCCGCAACCTGAATCGTAGTGTTGGCGCCATGCTGTCGGGCGATATCGCCAAACGCCATGGGGCCGCCGGTCTGCCGGAAAACACGCTGACGATTCGTCTGCATGGCACCGCTGGCCAGAGCTTCGGTGCTTTCCTGGCCAAGGGCGTGAACTTCGTCCTCGAAGGCGAAGGTAACGACTATGTCGGCAAGGGTCTGTCGGGTGGCCGCATTGTGGTGCGTCCGCCGGTGGCTTTCCGCGGTGAAACCCAGGACAACATCATTGTTGGCAACACCGTGCTGTACGGCGCCACCGATGGTGAAGCCTACTTCAGCGGTGTCGGTGGCGAACGTTTTGCTGTTCGTAACTCCGGTGCAACGGCGGTGGTTGAAGGCGTGGGTGATCACGGTTGTGAATATATGACTGGTGGTACGGTTGTGGTGCTGGGTCAGACCGGCCGCAACTTCGGTGCCGGGATGTCGGGTGGTTTTGCCTATGTCTACGATGTTGATGGCAAGTTCTCCAGCCGCTGCAACATGGCCCAGGTGGCTCTGGAGCCACTGCCGGCCGAGAAGGCTGCGGCAGCTGCATCGGAGTTCGGTGAAGATACCGAATACGGTGCCGTAGATCTGCGTCACCTCACCATGAAGGATGAAGATCTGCTCAAGACGCTGATTGCTCAGCACGTTGAGTGGACGGGCTCGCAGCATGCCAAGAACATCCTGGATCACTGGGATCAGCATCGCGCCAAGTTCATCAAGGTCATGCCGCACGAATACCGCCGTGCCCTGGATGACATCAAGAAAAACGCTAAGGTTAAGGAGGCTGTGTAATGGGAAAGCCGACTGGATTCCTCGAATTCGAACGTCTGAGCGAGATGTACGAAAAGCCGGAAGCGCGTAAGCAGCATTACCGCGAGTTCGTGGCCGTTCTGGATGACGCCGCTGCACAGCAACAGGGTGCCCGCTGCATGGATTGCGGCATCCCGTTCTGTAACAATGGTTGCCCCGTGAACAACATCATTCCTGACTGGAATGATCTGGTGTACCACGGCCAGTGGCAGGATGCGATCAAGGTACTGCACTCGACCAACAACTTCCCCGAGTTCACCGGCCGTATCTGTCCGGCACCATGTGAAGCGGCCTGTACGCTCGGTATCAATGTGGCGCCGGTGGGTATCAAGTCCATCGAACGTGCCATCATCGATAAAGCCTGGGCCTCGGGCTGGGTTCTGCCGCAACCGGCCGCAACCAAGACCGGCAAGCGCGTGGCGATTATAGGATCGGGCCCGGCGGGCCTGGCGGCTGCACAGCAGCTGGCCCGTGTTGGTCACGATGTGACGGTCTTCGAGAAGAGTGACCGCATCGGTGGTCTGCTCGGTTATGGCATCCCCGATTTCAAGATGGAAAAGGGTCTGATTGATCGCCGCGTGAAGCAGATGGAAGCCGAAGGCGTGACCTTCAAAACCAAGGTGCTGGTGGGTCACAAGGATCTGCCGGCAGGCATCAATAACGATGCCGAGACTTTTGTGTCGGCCGACGAGCTCAAGAAAGATTTTGATGCGGTCATTTTGGCCGCCGGTTCTGAAGTGCCGCGCGATCTGCCGGTGCCGGGCCGTGAGCTGAAGGGTGTTTATGCCGCGTTGGAATTCCTGATCCCACAGAATAAGGAAGTGCAGCAGGGCAAAGCCAACCCGATCAACGTCAAGGGCAAGCATGTCATCGTGATTGGTGGTGGCGATACCGGCTCGGATTGTGTCGGTACATCGAACCGTCATGGCGCCGCGTCGGTGACGCAGTTCGAACTGATGCCGATGCCGCCGGAACAGGAAGATAAGCCACTGGTGTGGCCGTACTGGCCGATTAAGCTGCGTACCTCGACCTCGCACGACGAAGGTTGTAGCCGTGACTTTGCCGTTGCCACCAAAGAGTTCGTGACTGATGGTAACGGTAACGTCAAGGCACTTAAAGCCGTCCGCCTGGATTGGCAAGGTGGCAAGATGGCTGAAGTGGCTGGTTCGGAGTTCGAACTACCATGTGATGCTGCATTCCTGGCAATGGGCTTTACCAACCCGGTGGGCGGTCTGCTGGAAGCCTTTGGCGTTGAAAAAGATGCGCGCCAGAACGCCAAGGCTTCAACCGACGGTGAAGGTTGCTACAAGACGAATGTGAACAAAGTCTATGCGGCCGGTGACGTGCGTCGTGGCCAATCGCTGGTGGTCTGGGCCATTCGTGAAGGCCGTCAGTGTGCGCGTGAGGTGGATGAGTTCCTGATGGGCTCGACACTGTTGCCTCGCTAAGGATCGCGGGCCGCGCAGTGCTGGCTCCGTGATTGTGGTGCAAAAGGGTGGCTTCGGCCACCCTTTGCCTTTGGTGATCCGGTATCCTTGAGGGTGTTTGAAAAAGTGATTAAACGGAGTTCGTTGTGAGTCATTCGCGCCCTTTGCAGGTCGTTATTCTTGCCGCAGGCCAGGGAACGCGCATGCGTTCCGGGTTGCCCAAAGTGCTGCACCCGATTGCCGGGCAGGCGATGGTGTGTCATGTGATTGCGGCCGCTGCCGCGCTCAATTCACAAAAAACAGTCGCCGTGGTTGGCCATGGTGCCGCAGTGGTTGAAAGTGCGTTGGCCGATACGGGCGTACAGTTCGTCTTGCAGTCGCCGCAGCTGGGCACGGGCCATGCCGTGCAGATGGCGTTACCGGCATTACAGTCGTTGCCCGCAGATGGTCAGCTGCTGATTCTCTATGGCGATGTCCCTTTGATTCAGCCGGCAACGCTCAAGGCGTTGTTGCAAGCGGCAGGCGATGGCGTGGGATTGGTGACGCAGCATCTGGATAACCCGACGGGCTATGGCCGGATTGTGCGTGATGGCACCGGCAAGGTGCTGTGCAATGTCGAAGAAAAAGATGCGACGGATGAGCAGCGCAAGATCACGGAAATAAACACCGGCATCCTCTGCCTGCCTGCCAAACATATTGCAGGGTGGCTGGGAGCATTATCGAATCAGAATGCGCAAGGTGAGTATTACCTGACCGATCTGTTAGGTATGGCGGTGCAAGCGGGTGTTCCGGTGCATACGGTGAATCCGCAGCACGATTGGGAGGTCGCGGGCGTCAACTCCAAAGTCCAGCTCGCGGTGTTAGAGCGCGTCTGGCAAAGACATCAGGCTGAACAACTCATGATTGAGGGCGTCCGTCTGGCTGACCCGGCGCGGATTGATGTTCGTGGCACGCTGACGTGTGGTCGCGATGTCGGCATTGATGTCGGTTGCGTGTTCGAAGGCACGGTGGTTCTCGAAGAGGGTGTTCAGATCGGCCCGTACTGCGTGTTGCGTGATGTGACGGTCAAAGCCGGTGCGCGGATTGATGCCTTCAGTCATCTGAATCAGGCAGAAGTTGGCCCGGATGCCGTGGTGGGGCCTTATGCCCGTTTGCGCCCGGGTTCTACCTTGGGCGCAGGGGCCCACGTCGGTAATTTTGTCGAGCTCAAGAATACGCAGCTCGGTGCGGGATCAAAAGCCAATCATCTGGCTTATGTGGGTGATGCGACCGTCGGTGAGCGTGTCAATATCGGTGCAGGCACCATCACCTGTAACTATGACGGGGTGAACAAGCACCGTACGGTCATCGAGGATGATGCCTTCATTGGTTCGGATACGCAGTTGGTGGCGCCGGTCACGGTGGGTCGAGGCGCCACGCTGGGCGCCGGTACAACCCTGACCAAAGACGCCCCGGCGGACACGCTGACAGTTTCCCGGCCCAAGCAACTCTCTCTCACCGGATGGCAACGGCCGGTGAAAATCTCGAAATAACGGAGTTTGGTGATGGATTTTGCGTTTTTTGCATTTGTGTTGGCGGTTGCGCTGATGGCAGCCGTGGGAGTAGTTTTGCTGCTGGTGGGGTATATCGTCGCCATTCCGGCCAGCATTACTCGTGGCTGGGGCTGGGCGGCGTTGGTGATTTTTGTGCCGATCCTCGGCCCGATCTTCTTTTGTCGGGCCTTCCCCGAAGGCTTACGTAAGACGCGACTACAGATCTTTATCGGCACGTTGTTGCTGATGTGTGCCGTAGCGCTACTCTATGGCGGCGGCCCCTGGATTGCCGAGCGGCTGGTGGATGCCGCTAAAGCAGCCGGCTGATCAGCCGGCTTTCTTTGTCTGCGATTTGGCCGCGGTTTTTGCGGCGGGTTTTTTTGCCGCAGGCTTGCGGGCGGTGCCCGTGGTCCCGGCGGTTTTGATTGATTGCGCGGCCTTCTTGGCGGCTTTGGCGGTTGCCGACGTTTTTGCGGCTTCGGCCAGCTGCGCCTGCATCTGGCTATTGAGCTCGTTCATCATTTCCCAGGGCCACATGGCCGCCTTGGCAAGCGCGGCCTCGTCGGTGCCGGTGTTAGGCGCGACATCGCCTGCCGTGGCCTCCTGGGCTTCCGGCTGCGGGGGTTGAGCTGTCTGAGCGGCCTGAAAGAAGGCGCTGAAGGGCGTTTCCGATGTGCTGGTCGTTGCGGTATGTGCTTCGGGTTTGGTGAAGTGGCTGCTCATGGTGCGGAAGGTGCCTAGGGCAGACTTCTGCATTTCCAGATTCTGAATCGTCATCTGCAGCATGGACAAATTCATGCGCAGCCAGTTCTCGACCGACTTGAGGTCCTTGATCTGTTTGTCCAGTTCGCCTTCATCCAGCGTGGGGGTCACCATGCCCGGCAGTTGAAAGCCCATCTGGTTCCACATGCCTTGCAGGAAGTTCAGTGGATTGCTCGATTGGTCACTCATGGTCGTCTCCGATAATAGCCTTAGATATATCCTGCCAGATGCAGAATCAGCCAGGTTGCGGGTGCCAGCAGCGCCTCAATGATGCGATAGCGCCAAGGGTAGCTGGAGAGGTAGGTCAGGAAAAATGCGACACCGCCAATCACCAGCGACATTTCCATCCACGGAATAGGCTGGTTGAACAATGCATAACTGGGGGCGCCCAGTGCCAGCACGCCCAGCGTGGGTAGGCCTTGCAGCACCAGAAGATAGGTTAGCGTCACGGGTCGCACCTTGAATTCTGGTGGCGACAGTGGTTGAGCGTGGGGTGCAGCTTGCGCTACGTCATTCAGATGATCCGACATGCGTCCTCAAATTCCAGCCTCGGTGAACGGGGGTGCAGCGATTGCGGATCACCGTGCCCGAGGTTGCAGATAAAATTGATCTTGAACCGACCATCCGGGAAGAAGGTCTGGTTCAGGCGTTCCGCATCAAACCCTGACATCGGGCCGCAGTCAAGTCCCAAGGCGCGCGCGGCCATCATGAAATAGGCGGCTTGCAGACTGCTGTTGCGCTCGGCGGTGGCGTCAGCCAGCGGTTTCAGCGCGTCGCCAGCAAACCAGCTACGGGCATCCGCGTGCGGATAAAGGCGAGGCAGATGATCGTAAAACCGGGTGTCGGCCGCAAACAGGGCGGTGACGGGGGCGCTCATGGTTTTATCAATGTTGCCCGGTGCCAGACAGGCTTTCAGCCGTGTCTTTGCCTCTGGGGACCGGACAAAGAGAACGCGCAGCGGCTGGCAGTTGGCAGACGTCGGACCCAGGCGCGCCAGATTCCAGGCGCGCATCAGTAATGCATCATCCACCGGCCGTGGCAGCCAGTGGCTGAAGGTGCGTCCGTGAGTAAAGAGCCGGTTCAAGAGTTCCGGATCTGCCGGGTGCGCGCAGTCCGGCGACAAATGATGGTGGGTGGGGTGGGCATCGTGTTCAGGCATGGCCGTAACTCCCGGCGAATCGTGTGTGCTCCACTGTATCACTGCCAGTGAAATTTGCCGTGCTGCAACGCGATAGCCGCTGCCCGCAAAAAAATTGCAAATGCTGCTTGACAGCATTGCCGGTTTTCGTGAATAATCCTCGGTTCTGGTTCGCGGAGGGATTCCCGAGCGGTCAAAGGGAACAGACTGTAAATCTGTCGGCTCTGCCTTCGAAGGTTCGAATCCTTCTCCCTCCACCAACGACCAGTAAGAACAGCAGTTTCTCCGTGCTGCGGTTTGGCCGGGCGGGTGTAGCTCAAAGGTAGAGCATGAGCCCTCCAAGCTTAAGACGAGGGTTCGATCCTCTTCACCCGATCCACGGTGTCGCGACTGTGCTGGATTGGCCCACGTAGCTCAGTGACAGAGCA
>JACCDU010822664.1_pt1 | contig 18419 bp, 18 predicted proteins | sample 7446081 | NCBI WGS metagenome assembly JACCDU01 (sample SAMN15323447, study PRJNA562643) | freshwater metagenome | isolation source: river surface water | place: USA:Blue River Watershed | collected 2017-08-17
CCTGACGGGCCACGGCCTTGTAGATCTGCGCCACCTCGCCATCGGGGTCAGAAACCACCGTGGGCTTGCCGTTGTCGGCCTGCAAGCGGATCTGCATGTTCAGGGGCAAAGCCCCCAGGTAGTCCATGCCGTATTCCGCGGCCATCTTCTTGCCGCCGTCGGCACCAAAGATGTGTTCCACATGGCCGCAGTTCGTGCACACGTGCACGGCCATGTTCTCCACCAGACCCAAGATCGGCACACCGACTTTTTCAAACATCTTGATGCCCTTTTTGGCATCGAGCAGGGCGATGTCCTGCGGCGTGGTCACGATGACCGCGCCGGTCATGGGCACGCGCTGGCTGAGCGTCAGCTGGATGTCGCCGGTGCCGGGCGGCATGTCGACGATCAAATAATCGAGTTCCTTCCAGTTGGTCTGGCGCAGCAGTTGCTCCAGCGCCTGGGTGGCCATGGGGCCGCGCCAGATCATGGCTTCGTCCTGGTCCACCAGAAAACCAATCGACATGACCTGCACGCCGTAGTTTTCCATCGGCTCCATGGTCTGGCCGTCTTCGCTCTCGGGCCGGCCTTCGATGCCCATCATCATGGGCTGGCTGGGGCCGTAGATGTCGGCGTCGAGCAAGCCCACCTTGGCCCCCTCGGCGGCCAGGGCCAGCGCCAAGTTGACGGCGGTGGTGCTTTTGCCCACGCCACCCTTGCCCGAGGCCACGGCCACGATGTTTTTCACCTGAGGCAACAGCGCCACGCCGCGTTGGGCGGCATGGGCCACGATCTTGCTCGTCACATTGGCCGACACATTGGACACGCCGGTCACGCCCTTGGCGGCGGCAATCAGCGCTTGGCGCAAGGCCGGGATCTGGCTCTTGGCCGGGTAGCCAAGCTCCACATCAAAGAACACATCACCGCCTTCCACGGTGAGGTTTTTGAGGGCTTTGGTCGAGACGAAATCTTTGCCGGTGTTCGGATCGATGACGGTTTGCAGGGCTTGCAGGAGTTGTTCGGAAGTCGCCATGGGGGTCGGATGCTTTCTGAGCTATCGAAGAGATGGGGGGCAGTTTACCGACAACGGCCCCCTGCACCCTCTAAAATTGCGGATTCCCCTACAAGTTGTCCCACCATGTCTGCCCCCACACGCCAGCTTTTCGTCACCACCGCCTTGCCCTACGCCAACGGCAACTTCCACATCGGCCACATCATGGAATACATCCAGGCCGACATCTGGGTGCGGTTCCAGCGCATGCAGGGGCACCAGGTCAACTTTGTGGGTGCTGACGACACGCACGGCGCGCCGATCATGATCGCGGCCGAAAAAGCGGGCAAGACGCCCCAGCAGTTCGTGGCCGACATCGCGGCGGGCCGCAAGCCTTATCTGGATGGCTCCCACATCGCCTTTGACAACTGGCACAGCACCGACGCCCCCGAAAACCACGAGCTGGCCCGCCAGATCTACCGCGACTTGCGCGATCGCGCCGATGGCTCGCTGATCGAAAGCCGCTCCATCGAACAGTTCTTCGACCCCGAAAAGAACATGTTCCTGCCCGACCGCTTCATCAAAGGCGAGTGCCCCAAATGCCACGCCAAGGACCAGTACGGCGACAACTGTGAAGTGTGTGGCGCGGTGTACGCCCCCACCGACCTGATCAACCCCTTCTCGGCCCTGTCGGGTGCCAAACCCGAGCTGAAGACCTCGGAGCACTTTTTCTTCAAGCTGTCCGACCCGCGCTGTGTCGAGTTTTTGACCGAATGGACCCAAAATGGTCGCCTGCAACCTGAAGTGGCCAACAAGGTGCGCGAATGGTTCAGCGTGCGCACCAACCCTGACGGCACCACCAGCGAAGGCCTGGGCGACTGGGACATCTCGCGCGACGCGCCTTACTTCGGCATCGAGATCCCCGATGCGCCGGGCAAATACTTTTATGTCTGGCTGGACGCGCCGGTGGGCTACCTGGCATCGCTGAAAAACCTGCTCGACAAACGCGGCGAAGACTACAACGCCTACATGGCCAACCCTCAGCTGGAGCAGTACCACTTCATTGGCAAGGACATCGTGACCTTCCACACGCTGTTCTGGCCCGCCATGTTGCATTTCAGTGGCCGAAAAACACCGGACAACGTGTTTGTGCACGGCTTCCTCACCGTGAACAACGGCGAAAAAATGAGCAAGAGCCGCGGCACCGGTCTGGACCCGCTCAAGTACCTGAGCCTGGGCATGAACCCGGAATGGCTGCGCTACTACCTGGCCGCCAAACTCAACGGCAAGAACGAAGACGTGGACTTCAACGCCGAAGACTTCATGGCCCGTGTGAACTCGGACCTGGTGGGTAAATTCGTCAACATCGCCTCCCGCGCTGCCGGCTTCATCACCAAGCGTTTCAATGGCGCGCTCGGTGCCTTCTCCGCCGATGGCGACGCCTTGATCGAACATCTGCGCGATGGCCTGTCCCCGATCGCCGCCCACTACGCCGAACGCGATTACGCCAAGGCCCTGCGCGAAATCATGCTGCTGACCGACCGCGTCAACGCTTATGTGGACGCCAACAAGCCCTGGGAGCTGGCCAAACAAGAAGGCATGGAAAGTCGGCTGCAAGACGTGTGTTCGACCTGCATCGAAGCCTTCCGTCTGCTGACGACCATGCTCAAGCCGGTGCTGCCTGCACTGGCCGCCCAGGTTGAAGACTTCCTCCGCATTGGCCCCATGACCTTCAGCAACGCCACCCAGGCGCTGGGAGCGGGTCATGTGATAGGTGAATACAAACACCTGATGCAACGCGTGGACGTGAAAATGCTCGACGCCCTCTTCGAGCCACCTGCCGTTGTGGAAGAAAAACGCACCCCTGGTGGTGAAGAGATCGCGCCCACCATCAGCATCGACGACTTTGCCAAAGTCGATCTGCGCATCGCTGAAATCGTCAACTGCGAACCGGTCGAAGGTTCGGTCAAGTTGTTGCGCTTGACATTGGATGTGGGCGAAAGCCACACCCGCAATGTCTTTTCCGGCATCGCCAGCATGTACAAACCTGAAGACCTGATCGGCAAGCTGACTGTGATAGTGGCCAACCTGGCCCCTCGCAAAATGAAGTTTGGCGTGTCCGAAGGCATGGTGCTGGCCGCCAGCCATGCCGACGAGAAAGCCGAACCTGGCATTCACGTGCTGCACCCCTGGCCCGGTGCCAAGCCCGGCATGCGGATCCACTGACCGACACCCACCAGAAAAAACGCTGCACATGTTTCCCCTGATCCGCGGATGGACCGATGTGCAGCGAAGCCCCAAGACCAATCTGCGCCTGGGGCTGGTGCTGAGCTTTGTGGCCGGGGCCACCAACGCAGGCGGCTTTTTGGCGGTGGGCAGCTACACCTCCCACATGACGGGCATCGTGTCTTCGGTGGCCGATGACCTGGTGCTGGGCCGTGTCAGTCTGGCACTCGCGGGCGTGGTCTGCCTGATGGCTTTTGTGACAGGCGCCATGTGCACCGCCATCATCGTCAACTGGGGCCTGCGCCAGCAGCTGCGCAGCAGCTACAGCCTGCCGCTCTTGCTGGAATCGGCCGCATTGCTGGTATTCGGGCTGTTCGGGGCCGCGATCGCGGACTGGTCGCAAGTGTTTTTGCCCGTCACGGTGGTTTTGCTGTGCTTCATCATGGGGCTGCAAAACGCGGTCATCACCAAAATCTCCAAAGCTGAAATCCGCACCACCCACATCACCGGACTGGTGACCGACATCGGCATTGAACTGGGCAAATGGGTTTATCTCAATCGCTTGCAGGAACCCACACCTGTGCTTGCCAACCGCGAACGGCTGCAAATCCATGCGGGCTTGGTCCTGGCCTTTTTGCTGGGTGGACTGTTGGGCGCGCTGGGTTTCCAACACGCCGGCTACGTGACCACCGTGCCGCTGGCGGGGCTGCTGTGGTTGCTGAGCCTGCGCCCCATGCTGGATGACCTGCGCCAGCGTGCCGCATAATTTTCAAATTCCCGCCTGAATGCCCTTTTTTCTGAAATCCATGAACTGGCTGCAAGCAACTCAGATTTTTCGTCCCCGTTTGCTCGACAGCCTGCACGGCTACAACCGCCAGAAACTGGGGCAAGACGTGGGCGCGGGCATCACGGTCGGCATCGTGGCACTGCCGCTGGCCATGGCTTTTGCCATCGCCTCGGGGCTCAAGCCCGAAGCGGGTTTGTTCACTGCCATCATCGCGGGCTTTCTGATCTCGGCTCTGGGCGGCAGCAAGGTCCAGATTGGCGGTCCGGCGGGGGCTTTCATCGTCATCGTCTACGGCATTCTGGAGCGCTATGGCCTGGCCAACCTGATCCTGGCCACCGCCATGTCAGGGGTCTTGCTCTTTTTGATGGGCCTGTTCCGGCTCGGCAGTTTGATCCGCTTCATCCCGGTGGCGGTGGTGATCGGTTTCACCAACGGCATTGCCGTGCTGATCATGCTCTCGCAGGTCAAAGACTTTCTGGGTTTGCCGATCGATGCCATGCCGGCCGACTTCTTTGGCATCCTGAACGCCCTGAGCAGCCACTTGAGCCGCACCAATCTGGCCGCCTTGCTGGTGGCACTGGGCTCCTTGTCCTTGCTGGTGGGCTGGATGCGGCTGGGCCGCCGCTTGCTGGAAACACCTTACCGGTGGTTGAGCATGGTGCCCGGCTCCATCATCGCCTTGCTGTTTGCCACCTTGGCCACCTCGGCCTTGTCCTTGCCTGTGGAAACCATTGGCAGCAAGTTCGGCGGCATCCCGGCCACCTTGCCCGCATTCCACTGGCCTGATTTCAGCTGGGACAGCGCCCGCTTTTTGATCATGCCCACGCTCACGCTGGCTTTGCTGGGGGCCATCGAATCACTGTTGTGCGCTCGCATCGCCGACAGCATGATGGACGACCGCCACAACCCCAACCAGGAACTGATGGCGCAGGGTGTGGCCAATTTCGTGACGCCTTTCTTTGGGGGCATGCCGGCCACCGGCACCATCGCCCGCACCGTCACCAACATCAAAAGTGGTGGCACCAGCCCTGTCTCGGGCATGGTGCATGCGCTGACTTTGCTGGCGGTGGTGCTGGTGGCCGCCCCCATGGCCGGACACATTCCGCTGGCCGCATTGGCCGCCATCTTGATGTTCGTTGCCTGGAACATGGGCGAATGGCGCGAGTTCCTGTTGCTGCGCCAGTACCGCACGCCTTACCGCATCACGCTGTTGGCGGTGTTTTTCCTCACCGTGGTGTTTGACCTGACCGCTGCCGTCGAGTTCGGTCTGGTCGCGGCCTGCCTGACTTTCATCTACCGCATCTCCAGCCTGAGCCGCAGCGAAGCGGTCAGCCCCGTCGAGCACCCCAGCCTGGCTGGCCACAGCGCCAGCATCCAGGCCTGGCGTCTTTATGGTGCGCTGTTCTTTGGTGCGGTGAAATTGATCGAAGAAATCGAAGACCATCTCACCACCCCCATCCTGGTGGTGGACCTGAAGAACGTGATTTACGTGGACTCCTCGGGTGCCGATGCACTGATGAACCTGATCCACACCTGCCGCAAGAAACAAGTGCAGCTGATCGTTTGCGGTTTGCTGCACCAGCCCATGGACATTGCCCGCCGCAGCGGCCTGATCGAGCACCTGGATGGCCAACTGGAGGCCGACTTGCCTTCGGGCCTTGCCCGCGCTGTCAGTCTGGCGGGAGCACCAGCCCGGTAAAATGAGCACCATACCGACCTGAAAAGGTCCTTGCCCTTTTCAGGGCCCTTGTTTTTCGCTTTCACCTGAGCACACACCATGTCTTTTTTCCGCCGCCCCGACTACAAGTCCGACGCCACCCAGTTCATTGACCAACTCAAAGCCCAACGCCCAGAGCTGGACGCGCAACAAAGCGAAGGCCGCGCTTTGCTGTGGGACAAACAACTCAACCGCGACGAGCAAGCTGCGTTCAAGGCGGGCCGCGTGGCTCAGAAGCCTTACGTCTACCAGACCCAGGCCTGATGGCCTGAACAAGGGCGTTTAGCCCTTGGCCCTGTCTCCTGCACCGACACCCGCCCATGACCACTTCTGCTGACCCCACTGAGCTGCCCCAGCCACTGGACAGCACCCCTGCGCCCATGCCGCAGGTGGTGGATCAAGTGGCCCTGGCGCGTCTGTATGGCGAGCCCCTGTTTTCGATGCCCACCGACCTGTACATCCCCCCGGATGCGCTGGAGGTGTTTCTGGAGGCCTTTGAAGGTCCGCTGGACTTGCTGCTGTACCTGATCCGCAAGCAGAACTTCAACATCCTCGACATCCCCATGGCCGGCGTCACGCGCCAGTACCTGAGCTATGTCGACGAAATCCGCCAGCGCAACCTGGAGCTGGCCGCCGAATACCTCTTGATGGCGGCCATGCTGATCGAGATCAAGTCGCGCATGCTCTTGCCACCCAAAAAAGTGGCCGAAGGCGAAGAAGCCGAAGACCCCCGTGCCGAGCTGGTGCGCCGCCTGCTCGAATACGAACAGATGAAACTGGCCTCGATGCAGCTCAATGCGATCCCCCAATACGGGCGCGATTTCATCAAGGCCGAGGTCTACATTGAACAAAGTCTGCAGCCACGCTTTCCAGATGTGAACCTGGATGAGCTGCAAGCGGCCTGGCGCGACATCCTCAAACGCGCCAATCTGGTCCAGCACCACAAAATCAGCCGCGAAGAACTCAGTGTGCGCGAGCACATGAGCATCGTGCTCAAGCACCTGCAAGGACGCAAGTTCGTGGAGTTTGAAAACCTGTTCGACCCCACCTTGGGCGTGCCGGTGTTGGTGGTGACCTTCATCGCTCTTTTGGAGCTGGCCAAGGAAACCCTGATCGAGATCACCCAGGCCGAAGCCTTCGCGCCCATCTACGTGCGGCTGGCCTACACACCCAACTGAGCCACAGCGCTCAGGTCGACGCTGGAGCGCCGACACCATGCCCCTTGGCCCCATTCCCACTCGAAGTCCCATGCTCATCGCACGCACCATCCCCGAACTGCGCCAACACCTGGCGAACTGCCAATGCCCGGCCTTTGTGCCCACCATGGGCAACCTGCACGCCGGTCACATCCAGCTGGTGGAACGGGCCAAACCCCTGGGCGACCGCACTGTGGCCAGCATCTTTGTCAACCGCCTGCAATTTCTGCCACACGAAGACTTCGACAGCTACCCCCGCACCTGGGAGGCCGATTGCGCCAAGCTCGAAGCAGCAGGCTGCGACGTGGTGTTTGCCCCGCGTGAAACCGACCTCTACCCCGAGCCCCAAACCGTCAAAGTCCATGCCGACCCGGCACTGGCAGACATCCTGGAAGGTCAATTTCGTCCCGGCTTTTTCACCGGTGTGTCCACCGTGGTCATGAAGTTGTTCATGAGCGTGTTCGCAGGCCACGCCCAAGGTGTGGCGGTGTTCGGCAAAAAGGACTACCAACAGCTGATGGTCATTCGCCAGATGGTGCGCCAGTTCGCGCTGCCCATCAACGTGGTGGGCGTGGAAACTTGCCGCGCCGAAGACGGCCTGGCACTGAGTTCACGCAATGGCTATTTGTCCGAAAGCGAGCGCGCCGAAGCGGTACAACTGTCGCTGGCGCTGCGCAGCCTGGGCCGGGACGCCCTCGCCGCCGCCGATGGCTTGGTCAGCCACTTGCCGGGATTAGAAGACAAAGCCCTGCAGGCCCTGCGCCAGCGCGGTTGGCAACCGGATTACCTCACGGTGCGTCGCCGCAGCGATTTGCAGGTGCCGCAAGCGGGCGATGCGTTGGTGGTGCTCGGTGCAGCCCGCTTGGGCAACACACGCCTGATCGACAACATGGAAATCTGAGTCAGACCGCTTCGCCGCGTGGGCCACGCTCCATGAGCGCCTGCACCGCTTCACGCGCCTGCAAGCGGCCGTCGAGCAAAGCCACCACGGCCTCGGTGATCGGCATGTCCACCGACAGGCTTTGGGCGCGCTGCCAGACGGTGCGAGCGCTGTAAACCCCTTCGGCCACATGACCCAATGAATCGACGGCCTGCGCCAGACTGAGGCCTTGCGCCAGCAAAAGACCCACCTTGCGGTTGCGGCTCAAGTCGCCGGTGGCTGTCAGCACCAGATCGCCCAGCCCCGACAGGCCCATGAAGGTTTCTGCCTTGGCCCCCAGAGCCACACCCAGCCGGGTCATTTCGGCCAGCCCCCGGGTGATGAGGGCAGCACGGGCGTTGAGCCCCAGGTCCAGGCCGTCGCACAGGCCGGTGGCGATGGCCAACACGTTCTTCACAGCACCGCCCACTTCGACCCCCACGATGTCCTCGTTGGCATACACGCGAAGGGCCGATCCGTGAAAGGCCTGCACCAGCGCATCGCGCACCGCGGCATGGGGACTGGCCGCCACCAAGGCGGTGGGCTGGCTGCGCGCCACTTCCTGAGCAAAGCTGGGGCCACTCAAGGCACCGGCTTGCAAATGGGGTGCCACCTGGGCTTGCACTTCATGGGGCATGAGCCCGGTGCCGGACTCAAAGCCCTTGCACAGCCAGGCCACAGGCCCCGGCACCGCCTGCAAAGCTTGCAAGCTGCTGCGCAAACCCGCCATGGGCGTGGCCACAATGAACAGGTCAGGGGCCTCGGCCTGCGCCACCAGCGGTGCCAGAGGGCCGCTCAAGATGCCCAAGCCTTGGGGCAAATCGATGCCCGGCAAATAGCGGGCATTCTGGCCTTGCTGGCGCAAAGCCGCAGCTTGCGCGTCGTCACGGGCGTGCAGCCAGACTTCGTGGCCATTTTGGCGACAAGCCGCCATGGCCATGGCTGTGCCCCAGGCCCCAGCGCCGATGACCGTGATGCGCATCCGTGACAAGCCGGTCAATTACTGCTGGGTGGCAGCGGCCGCTTGCGCCTGTTGTTGTTCGTACATGGCCTGGAAGTTGATCTCGGCCAGGTGCACTGGCGGAAAGCCTGCGCGCGTGATCAGATCGGCCATGTTGCCACGCAGATAGGGGTACACGATCTGAGGGCAGGCGATGCCCATGATGGCACCCATCTGGTCTTCGGGCACGTTGCGGATTTCGAAAATGCCGCCTTGCTTGCACTCGGCCAGGAACACGGTCTTGTCAGCGATCTTGGTGTGCACGGTGGCCGTGACGCACACTTCAAACACGCCATCGGCCACGGGTGTGGCTTCCACGCCCAGTTGGATGTCCACGCTGGGTTGTTGCTGCTCGATCAGGATGGCAGGCGAATTGGGCTGCTCCAGCGAAGCTTCCTTCAGATACACACGTTGGATCTGGAAAACAGGATCTTGGGCTTCGGTGGTGTTGGCGATGTCGGACATGGTGGCTCACTTGAGAAAAAAATCGGGCAGTCCAAAAGGGACCGCCCTGAATGAAACAGCGGAATTATCCGCGATCAGACCGCCTCCCTCTTGGGGAGCCCGGCCTGTGAAAACCCCTAGGGCTTCAGGCGCCTTGCAGCAAAGGCACCAGCCCGCCCCGGGCGTCCAGTGCCATCAGGTCGTCGCAGCCGCCCACATGGGTGTCGCCCACATAAATCTGGGGCACGGTGCGCCGACCGGTGATTTGCATCATGTGGTCACGCTGGGCGGGGTCCAGGTCGATGCGGATCTCCTCGATCTGCTCCACGCCCTTGGCCTTGAGCACCTGTTTGGCACGGATGCAATAAGGGCAGACGGCGGTGGTGTACATCTTGACGGCTTGCATCGCAACTCCTCTTCAGGCTTTTTCGATGGGCATGTTGGCCGCTTGCCAGGCCTTGAGCCCCCCGGCGAGCGACTGCGCGTTTTCGTAACCGAGCTTCTGGGCGGTGGCAGCGGCGCGGGCCGAGCGGGCGCCCACTTGGCAGACCATCACCACGGGAGTGGACTTGTTCTTGACCACCTGGGCCAGTTTGGCTTCCAGATCGCCCAAAGGCAGGTTCTTGGCACCGATCACATGGCCTTGGGCGAACTCGTCGGGTTCGCAGACATCGATCACGACGGCTTTTTCACGGTTCATCAGCTGCACCATGTCTTGGGGGCTCAATCCTGAGCCTTTGCCCAGCACGGGCACGATCAAAGCCACGCCCGAGGCCAGGGCCACGGCGATCAACATCCAGTTATCGAGGAGAAATTTCACGAATCAGACCTTTGTAAGGCATCAAAAACATCGGCCCGTCAGCGGGCCGCCAAGCCTCGATTCTAAAATGGCGGCCTTGTCCCTTGTTTTTGACAGCTACTGCTGCTTTTGCCCATGTACAAACTTGTCTTGATCCGCCACGGCGAATCCACCTGGAACCTCGAAAACCGCTTCACCGGCTGGACCGATGTGGACCTGACCCCCACCGGCGTGAGCCAGGCCATGTCGGCCGGCAAGCTGCTCAAGGCCGAAGGCTGGGATTTCGACCTGTGCTACACCTCGGTGCTCAAGCGCGCCATCCGCACCCTGTGGCTGACCCTGGACGAAATGGACCGCACCTGGCTGCCCGTGGTCAAGGACTACCGCCTGAACGAGCGCCACTACGGCGGCCTGCAAGGCCTGAACAAAGCCGACATGGCCAAGCAGTACGGCGAAGACCAAGTGCTGGTCTGGCGCCGCAGCTACGACACCCCACCGCCCGCCCTGGAAGCCACCGACCCGCGCTGCGAGCGCAGCGACCGCCGCTACCCCAATCCCGAGGCTGTGCCCTTGACCGAGTGCCTCAAAGACACCGTGACCCGCGTGCTGCCCGCCTGGAACGACAGCATTGCCCCCAGCATCAAATCCGGCAAGCGCGTGCTGATCGCGGCGCACGGCAACTCGATCCGCGCCCTGATCAAGTACCTGGACGGCATCTCCGACAGCGACATCGTGGGCCTGAACATCCCCAACGGCATCCCGCTGGTGTACGAGCTGGACGAGAACCTCAAGCCGATCCGCCACTACTACCTGGGCGATGCGGCTGCCGCTGCCGCCGCAGCCGCAGCAGTGGGCAACCAAGGCAAGGCCTGAGCGCCTCACGGCGGCAACCCCAGCCGCTCAAGGTCTTTGCCTGAAATGACAGGCCTCCCCTGCAGGGGCGGGGCCTGCGGTGTATATTGACCCGCATCTCCTACAGGGAACATTCAAACCATATGGGACAAAAACTCAAGATCGTCGGCTGGCTCAGCGTGGGTGCCCTGGCGGGCGCATTGACCACCGTGTCATTGCAAACCGTGGCGCGTGGCAGCATGGCCCCCTTGCCGCTCGAAGAGTTGCAGCAGCTGGCGGCCGTGTTTGGCATGGTCAAAAGCGACTATGTCGAGCCGGTGGACGAAAAAAAGCTGATCACCGAAGCCATCTCGGGCATGGTCGCGAGCCTGGACCCGCATTCCCAGTACTTTGACAAAAAGAGCTTCAAGGAATTCTCCGAAGGCACCACCGGCAAATTCGTCGGCGTGGGCATCGAGATCAGCCAGGAAGACGGCCTGATCAAAATCGTCTCGCCCATTGAAGGCTCCCCGGCCGATCGCGCCGGCCTCAAAACCAATGACCTGATCACCAAGATCGACGACACCGCCGTCAAAGGTCTGTCACTCAACGACGCCGTCAAGCGCATGCGCGGCGAGCCCAACACCAAGGTGGTGCTGACCATCTTCCGCAAGGACGACAGCCGCACCTTCCCGGTGACCATCGTGCGCGAAGAAATCAAAACCCAGTCGGTCAAGGTCAAACAGATCGAGCCGGGTTATGGCTGGGTGCGCGTGTCGCAATTCCAGGAACGCACCGTAGAAGACTTTGCCCGCAAGGTCGAAGACATGGTCAAGCAGTCGCCCCCGCTCAAAGGTCTGGTGCTCGATTTGCGCAACGACCCCGGTGGTCTGCTCGATGCGGCCGTGGCCTTGTCGGCCGCCTTCCTGCCTGAAAACGTCACGGTGGTCACCACCAATGGCCAGCTCGAAGAAAGCAAGGCCACCTACAAAGCATCGCCCCAGTTCTGGCGTCGCAGCCCGGGCAACGACCCGATCCAGCGTCTGACCCAAGCCACCGGCGGCGTGCTCAAAAAAGTGCCTTTGGTCGTGTTGGTCAATGAAGGCTCGGCCTCGGCCAGCGAAATCGTGGCCGGTGCCCTGCAGGACTACAAACGCGCCACCTTGATGGGCAGCCAGACCTTTGGCAAAGGCTCGGTGCAAACCGTGCGCCAGCTGGGCCCTGACACCGCCCTCAAGATCACCACCGCCCGTTACTACACGCCCAACGGCCGAGCCATCCAGGCCAAAGGCATCGTGCCCGAGGTGATGCTGGACGAAACCGCCGAGGGCAATCTGTTTGCTGCCTTGCGCACCCGTGAAGCGGATCTGCAAAAGCACCTGTCCAACGGCAAGGAAGAAGAGAAAAAAGACCCCGAGCGTGAAAAGGCCCGCGAAGAAGCCTTGAAGAAACTCGAAGAAGACGCCAAGAAATCCCCGGCCGAACGTCGCCTGCCCGAGTTTGGCTCGGACAAGGACTTCCAGCTCCAGCAAGCCATGAACCAGCTCAAGGGCTTGCCCGTCAAAGCCAGCACCACGCTGGCCGAGCGCAAAGTCGAAAAGAAAGACAACTGACCGCGATGGATGACGCCCAGCTGCTGCGTTACTCGCGGCACATTCTGCTCAATGAACTGGGCATCGACGGCCAGGAAAAACTGCTGGCCTCGCACGCGCTGGTCATTGGCGCAGGCGGGTTGGGTTCTCCGGTCAGCCTGTACCTGGGCAGCGCCGGTGTGGGCCAGATCACGGTGGTCGACCACGACCAGGTGGACGCCACCAACTTGCAACGCCAGATTGCGCACACCCAGGACCGCGTAGGCCAGGACAAGGCCGAATCGGTGCGCACTGCGATTGCCCAGATCAACCCCGATGTGCAGGTCACGCCCATCGCACAACGGGCCGATGCGGCCTTGCTTGATCGGCTGGTGGCACAAGCCGATGTGGTGATCGACTGCTGCGACAACTTTGAAACCCGGCATGCCGTCAACCGTGCCTGTGTGGTGCACCGCAAGCCCCTGGTCTCGGGCGCTGCGATCCGCATGGACGGCCAAGTGTCGGTGTTCGACAGCACCCAGGCCGACGCACCTTGCTACGCCTGCATCTTCCCGCCCGAACAAGCGCCTGAAGAAACCCGCTGCGCCACCTTGGGCGTGTTCGCACCGCTGGTGGGCATCATCGGCAGCGTGCAAGCGGCCGAAGCGCTGAAAATCCTGAGCGGCATGGGCAGCCACATGGCCGGGCGTCTTTTGATGCTGGACGGACGCGACCTGTCCTGGACCGACATCCGCATGGGCCGCAACGAACAGTGCCCGGTCTGCGCCGCGCACCGCGCTTGACCTGCAACAACCGGCAGGCCAAGCCCTCAATTCAAAGGGGCATGGCATGTGCCATGAAATTGCCTGAACACCGGGGGGGCCATCGCGGTTTCTGAGGCTGCGAACAAACCGCGTTTGTCTTTTTGTGCCGCCTTTTGCAGCTTGGCATACGGCCCCGCACCCACACGGTAACGGTAGGCCCAGGCCATGCCGGTGCGCGCCATCTCGGCCCCCAGGTCCAGACCATCGAGGCTCACGCGGGCCACTTGCCGGCCGTAATGGTCTTGCCCGAGCACTTGCACCTGCACCGATTGGCGCAAAGCCAAACGGATCATCGCGTCGCGCGATGCCTCCCCGCCGGGCTGGCAGGTCTCGGGGGCATCGATGCCGTCAAGACGCACCTTGACGGGCTCTTTTTGCCCCTCGGGCACCAGCAACAAGGTGTCGCCATCCATGACCCAGCTCACCCAACCCGTCCAGGGCCTGGTTTGCGCGGACAGTGGCCAGGGCCATGCCAGCCACAACACAGCAAGCACCCACCAGGGCTTCATAAAACGTCCTTGCCTGGCCGTCCCCGGCGACGGTTGGCCTTGGGCAGGGCGGGGGTCAATTCGGCCCACAGCGCCTGGGCGCGCGCCTGCATCCGCTCCAGCGCTTCGTCAAAGCCTTGTGCCTCATCGGGCGTCAAGGCCGACAAAATCTGGCTGTTGATGGCCTGCACCTGCGGCATCAGCTGCTCGTAAAGCTGTCGGCCTTCGGGCGTCAGGCTCACGATGGCGCTGCGCCGGTCGTTCGCCGGGGTGGTGCGAAGCACCAGCTTTTTTTGAATGAGGCTCGTCAGCGTCCGCGATGTGCGGGCCCGGTCCCGGTGCATGCGTTCGGCCAGCACCGAAGGCGGCTGGCCATGGTGCTCATACAACTGAGCCACCACGGCCCATTCGCGCCGCGTGATGCCATGGCCGCCTTCGCACAGGCGCACCACCATGGCCCCCGCCACAGACGACAAACGACCCAAGCGGTAAAGCAAGAGGTCATCGATCGAGGCCAGGCGTTGCGACGGGGACAGGGACATCAGGGTTTTCAGGGAGGACGATTGATTAGATCAATTGTCGGTCATCGCACTACATTCCCATCTTGACCCCTGAATTCGCCCCTGATGCGAATCACCCACTTCATAGCCTGGAGACAAGATGCACACCTTGACCCGCATTTCACGCCGCATGGGCCTGTTCGCCGCACTGAGCCTGACCGTGCTGTGGCCCCATGTCCATGCCCAGGACAAACCACCCCTCAAGATCCTGGTGGGTTTTCCGCCAGGCGGCTCGGCCGATGTGCTCGCTCGCATCGTGGCCGATGCGCTGCGAGACGACTTCAGCCCCATCGTGGTCGACAACAAACCCGGCGCCGGTGGCCGCATCGCGCTGAACATGGTGAAAAACGCCAAACCCGATGGCCAGACCGTGATCGTGCTGCCCAGTGGCCCGATGGTGCTGTTCCCGCATGTCTACAAGAAACTCGACTACGACGCGGTCAAGGACTTCACCCCCGTCTCGCAAATTGCACGCTTTCAGTTCGGCGTAGTGGCAAGCCCCGCTGCTGGCGTGAAAAACGTGGGCGAGATGATCGCAAAAGCGAAAGCCAACCCCGGTGCCAACAGCTACGGCACGCCTGGCGCGGGCACCCTGCCCCACTTCATGGGGGTGCTGATGGAACAGTCGGCCGGTGTGCAACTGAACCATGTGCCCTTTCAGGGCGGTGCGCCCGCCAACAATGCCTTGCTGGGCGGCCACATCGATTACAAGTTTGACGTGGTCAGCGAAACCGCCGAGCTGCACCACAGCGGCAAGGCCCGCATCATGGCCGTGACCGGCAGCAAACGCGACCCCCAAGTGCCCGAAGTGCCCACCCTCAAGGAGGCTGGTGTGAACATGGAAGCCACCGCTTGGTTTGCCATGTATGGCCCGGCCGGCCTGAAAGGTGAAACACTCAGCCGCCTGGAAAAAGCGATGATGAAAATCGCGCGCCAACCCGCCCTGAAAGACAAACTGACCAAGCTTGGCTACGACCCGATCGGCTCCAGCTCGGCCGAGCTGGCCGCAGCGCAAAAAGCCGACTTGGCCCGCTGGGAAAAACCCATCAAGGCCACAGGAGTTCAGCTGGACTGAGCGCTTTCACCTCCACGCAAACCTCTCGTCCTCCGCAAACAATAGTCATGAAACTCTCTCGCCAACCTTGGTGCGCCAGCGTGTGCCTGGCCGTCGCTGCCTGGGCCGCTTGCACCGCCAACACGGCTGCATGGGCACAAAGCTACCCTGCCAAACCCATCAAATTCATCACCAACTTCCCGGCCGGTGGCCCGGCCGACTATCTGGCCCGCACCGTGGGTGAAGCCATCACCACCCAATACAAGCAGCCCGTGGTCGTGGAGAATAAGCCCGGTGCGGGTGGCAACATCGGGGCCGACTTCGTCGCCAAAAGCCCGGCCGATGGTTACACCGTGCTGTTCGGCATCGACACCACCTTCACGGTCAACCCGTTCATCTACAAAAACATGGCCTTCAAGGCGGCCGATCTGCGGCCGATCATAGTCATGGTCTCCTCAGGTTTACTGGTCGGTGCGCACCCGGGCACCGGCTTCAAAAGCCTGAAAGACCTGATCGCCCAGGGCAAGACCAAAAGCCTGAACTTCAGCAGCGCAGGCAGCGGCAGCCCAGGCCATCTGGCGACCGAAATCTTCATGGACGCCGCCAACATCAAGATCCAGCATGTGCCCTACAAGGGCAACACCCCCGCCGTCACAGCGGTGTTGGCAGGCGAAGTGGACGCCGGTGCCCTGGCCACCCCCGGCATGCTGCCGCATGTGAAGACCGGCAAGATCACCGCCCTGGCCGTGACCAGCCGCCAGCGCTCACGCTCGGCTGCCGACATCCCCACGGTGGCCGAATTGGGACTGAAAGACCTGGAGCTGGAAGTGCTCTACATCGCCATGGTGCCCGCAGCCACGCCCGAACCCGTGGTGCAGTTGCTGCAAAAATCATTCACCGACGCCTTGAAGCGCCCCGACACCCAGGCCCAGCTGGCCAGCATGGACCTGTTCTATGAAGGCTTGACAGGCCAGGACGCGGTCAAGCGCCTGAGCGATCAATCCCAACGCTACGGCCGTGTGGTCAAGTCCACCGGCATGAAAGTCGAATAAACCATGACCACGACGCAACGCCCCAACATCATCTTCATCGTGGCCGACGACCTCGGCTTTGCCGACCTCGGCTGCTACGGCGGCCGCGACGCGAAGTTCGGCAAGGTCTCGCCGGTGCTCGACCAACTCGCAGCAGCGGGCATCAAGTTCACGCAGGGTTATTCCAACTCACCCGTGTGCTCACCCACCCGCTTTGCGCTCATGACGGCCCGCTACCAGTACCGTCTGCGCGGCGGTGCGGATGAGCCCATCAACAGCAAAAGCAAGGGCAGCGCCGTACTCGGCCTGCCGCCCGAACACCCCACGCTGCCATCCTTGCTCAAGGCCAGCGGCTACCGCACGGCGCTGATTGGCAAGTGGCACCTGGGCTACCCGCCCCACTTCAGCCCCATCAAGTCGGGTTACGAGGAGTTCTTTGGCCCGATGTCGGGTGGTGTGGACTACTTCACCCACTGCGCGTCCAGTGGTGCCCATGACTTGTACACCGGGGATGAGGAAACCCCCGAAGACGGCTACCTGACCGACATGCTCTCGCAGCGTGCTGTGGACTATGTCAATCGCATGGCCCCTGGGGCCGCGCAGGGCACGCCCTTCTTTTTGAGCCTGCATTACACCGCGCCGCACTGGCCCTGGGAAACCCGTGAAGACCATGCACTCGCACAAGAGGTCAAGGACAACATTTTTCATCTGCACGGCGGCAACATCCACACCTACCAACGCATGATCCACCACATGGACGAAGGCATTGGCTGGGTGGTCGACGCGCTCAAGAAAACCGGCCAGCTCGACAACACCCTGATCGTCTTCACCAGCGACAACGGCGGCGAACGTTTTTCTGACAACTGGCCCTTGGTGGGCGGCAAGATGGACCTGACCGAAGGCGGTATCCGTGTGCCGTGGATCGCCCACTGGCCTGCCATCATCGCGCCCGGCACCACATCTGCCCAGCACTGCATGACCATGGACTGGTCGGCCACCATGGTCGAGTTGGCGGGTGCCTCAGCCGACCCCCAGCTGCCGTTCGACGGCGTGTCCATGCTGCCCGTGCTGCGCGACACCCGGCACCAGTTCGAACGACCTTTGTACTGGCGCATGAACCACCGCGGTCAACGCGCCTTGCGCATGGGTGACTACAAATACCTGCGGGTGGATGGCAACGACTACCTGTTCAACATCCCGGCCGACGAACGCGAACGCGCCAACCTGGCCAAACGCGAACCAGAACGTCTGGAGGCCATGCGCGCAGCCTGGGAAGCCTGGGACACCACCGTGCCCGCCATCCCCGAAGATGCCACCATCAGCCTGGGCTACTCGGTCAAGGACATGCCACAGCGCTGAAAAAAGGCCCGCTAAGATCAGGCATGGCTTTCATCGAAAAATTCCTCACCTTCCGCGCCTGGCCTCGCCTGACCGTCACGTTGGCCCGCACAGAAGTGCTGGCCGGTCTGACGGTGGCGCTGGTGATGATTCCTCAGGCTGTGGCCTATGCGGGCCTGGCGGGCATGCCCCTGGTCACCGGGCTCTACGCCTGCTTGCTGCCCGCTTTGTTGGCCGTCTTGTTTGGCAGCGCCAACCGACTCTCCATTGGACCTGCCGCTCTCACATGTGTGCTCATTGGTGCGTCACTGACGGGCATGGCAGAACCTGGCTCTGCCGAATGGGTGTCGCTGGCGGTGTGGTTGTCGCTTCTTTCGGGGGGCATTCAATTGTTGTTGGGCTTGGGCAACTACGGCTGGCTGATCAACTTGGTCAGCGCCCCTGTGATGATGGGTTTCACCCAAGCCGCTTCCTTGCTGATCATGGCGTCGCAAGTGCCCGCCCTGCTGGGCGTGAAGACCTGGAGCTGGGACGTGAAGACCTGGGGGGCCTGGATGACCGGATGGCCGGCACTGTTTGGCCTGGCCAGCCTGGCCGCGCTTTTGTTGCTGCGCAAATTCAAACCCCGCTGGCCCGGCATCATGATCGTGATGGCGGCAGCTTC
>JACCDU011394247.1_pt1 | contig 18412 bp, 12 predicted proteins | sample 7446081 | NCBI WGS metagenome assembly JACCDU01 (sample SAMN15323447, study PRJNA562643) | freshwater metagenome | isolation source: river surface water | place: USA:Blue River Watershed | collected 2017-08-17
CTGCGCCGTGACAAGACCGGAAAGGCCATCGTCATCACCTGGACGCCGCGCCTGGAGGCAGTGGTTCGCCGACTGCGAGCGCTGAAGGCCGAACGCCTGCTCAAGAAACGGGCGTCGCAACGCCTAGTCACGCCCTGCCTGTTCACCAAGCAGGACGGCCTGCCGATGACCTATGCTGCCGTCCGAGAAGCATGGGGCGATGCGATTAAGCGGGCCGGCGTACCGCCGACGATGTTCCGCGACATCCGCGCCAAGGCCCTGACCGACAAGGAGGAGCGCGACGGCATCGTGCAGGCGCAGGCGATGGGCACGCACTCGACGCAGGCACAAACTGCCGACTACGTGCGGCACAAAAAAGCCCGCAAGACAGGCGCCACCCGTTAGAAGAATCCAATTCCGTTAGAAACCGCTGGTTTTCTGTCTAGTACCAACTGAGGCACTTTCTTCCACAGAATCAATGACTTAATTGGTCGGGGTGAGATGATTCGAACATCCGACCCACTGCTCCCAAAGCCGTGTCGGAAACAAGCAACGGCGCGCGATTGAAGGTGATTCTTCTAACGCAACCACCGATCTACTCACGTGTTTCCATGCGGCATTGCGGATCTCGGTTAGAAACTTTTCAGTTGACCCGATGCGTTGCTCTGCGTCGGGTCAGTTCGCCCGCCGCCAGACTTCATCGATCGCCTTGAGCACCTGCACGATTGACACGATCGCGCTGAACGGGATCAGCCAGACGAGCAGGATCAGCAGCGCTACGGACATGGCCAGACGGGCAGTCAGTGTCCTGTCGGCCATATCGCCTTCCACACCGCGGCGAGCGCCGCCCAGCCGCCGACGCTGTAGACGATGAGGCCGAGAACCATGAACATGCCCAACCTCGACACCACGCCCTTGATCCCGCCGATCACGAGTTTGCCTGTTTGCTGCTGGCCGTAGTTCATCAGTGCATCGCCGGCGCTGCCCCAGAATACGGCGCAGGCATCCTTGTCACGCATCGCCTCGCGGATGGCCTCGGAGAGTGCCTCCTTGGTCTTGCCCTTGACTGCCGCCGCATGGTCGTCGACCACGCCGTGCAGGGTGACGACCTGGTCTGACACGACATTGACCGCGTTGAGTATGGTGTCGGCGTCTGCAGTCATGGCTTCAAGTCGGGTCCGATGGGCTCGAGGATGGCGGCACGTGCAGCGTGCGAGACTCGCTTCAGGATCAGCATGCAGGCGCTCTGCTCATGCGGCGACAGCTCGCGCGTGCGATCGCAGCGCTCGCGCAGTTGACCGACCCCGAGATCGGGGGCGAAGTCGAGTTCGGTGAGGCCTTGGACTCCCGGAAGATCAGGCGCAGCGCGCAGCGCAACCACAACGCCATCGTGCGCAGCGCACCCCTGCTGGTGATACCAGTACAGCCTTGTGTTCGTCATCACACCCCCCCGCGCGGCAGCCTCATCACGTACACGACGTTGTTCGCGGCCGTGCCGCCGTAGGCCACGAGCAAGTCTTTGCGCAGCCCGCCGAAGTTGCGGATCACGCCGAGCGTCGGGATGTGGTTCGTGTTCGTGTCGAAGCCCGCAGGCGTCACGGCATTTGATGCGTGCGGCGTCACCGACGACCACGCCCACGAGCTGGTGAACGTGTCCGCGCCATTGCTCGGCGGCGTGAGTTTCGACAGCGTGGCCGTGTTCGAGCCGAGCGCCAGGATCGCGCCCGAGGGCCCGTGCCAGACCATGCCCGGGTTGGGCGACCCGCTCACCGCGGTGCCGGTGTCGGCCGGCGTGTGGATCGTGTCGGCGTCGATGTTGTAGGCGTGGATCTGGCCCGCGCTCGGCTTCCAGATCACCAGTGCGCGGCGCTGCCATGACAAGGCCATGCCGGTGTAGAAGTTGCCCATGTACTCGGCGGCCTTGGCCGACGCCGCGCCGGTGTCGGGACGGATGGTCCAGAACGCGCCGGCCGAGGCCGCGCACACGATGCGCGCGGTCTTGATGTCGTACAGCGAGCCCATGTCAGACGCCGGGTCGCTGCCGCCGTCCGTCGAGCTGTAGCCGGGCTGGTAGCCGCGCGCCGTCCACGAGTTCGTGGTCTCGCTGAACGAGTGGTAGCGCGCCGAGTTCGCGCCGCTGACGTAGCACCCGGGCGTCGGCGCGAGCCACATGCCGTAGCCCTCTGCGTCGACAAGGTGCCTCCATGTGTGCGTGCCGCGCGGCTGGCCGTCACCGTACACGCCGGTGAGCTCGGTTCCACCGGTGGCCACCGAGGGCTCGGTCTTGCGCACCCAGGCCGGCGATGCCGCAAGCAGCGCCAGTTCGAACTGGCTGTTGACGCGGCCATCGGCATGCCCGCCCGCCGGGCCGAAACGCAGGCTCTTGTTCGACTGGAACGTCGAGCCGCCCGCCCACGAGTAGAGCGAGTTCGCGGTTTCGCCGTAGCCGCCATCGGAATAGACGCTCGATACCGTGTTCGTGGCCGGCGCGGCCCACGTGGTCTCGGTCATCGCCGTGAACCAGGCCGGCACGGTTTCGGACGGCAGCGGGCACGGAATGAAGCTCGTGCTGCAGATCGGCTGGTCGTACTCGATCCATGTGTCGTGCGCGGCGCTGATGCGGTTGGTGTTGTACGCCGTGAACCAATACCCGCTGATGCCGCCCACATAGGGCGCCGAGAACGGCCCGACCGGCTGGTCGCGGTCTTCGTAGACCTTGGTGTAGTCGGTGTCGCCCGGCCAGGCCACCCACAGGTCGTGCTCGTTGCCCGTCGTCCCGCCGGGCGAGGCGATCTTGAGGTGGATGAGGAAGGTGATCCACACGCCTTCCTCGAAGTGCAGCAGGCCTGCCGAGTGCCGGCCGCCGCCGCCGATGTTGTAGATCGAGTAGCGGCGGTCGTCCGACAGACCGGCGCCCCAGTCGATCGCGGTCTGCAGCCGGTAGCGCGTGGCCTCGCCGGTGACGAACGAGGGGTTCGAGAACGCGGTGTATTGCGAACCGTCCTGCCGGTAGACCTCGATGATGTGGTCGAGACTGGGGTTCGTGTGGATGACGTGTTCGAACGACCAGTTCGAGTTCGAAGAGTTCGGGCTCTCGGGGTTGAAGGTCGAGACGTTGCAGATCTTGAAGCCATCGCCGCCGTTGGTCGGCCCCAGCATGCCGGGCCCGAGCTTGCAGCGGAACTGAAGGTAGAAGTGCCCCGTGCCAGCGCCCTGGCTCACCAGCGTATGCGCCGAGTTGAACGGCGCCCGCAAAGAGCCAGGGTTCGCGCCCGAGGCCGCCGGGATGTTGATGCGCAGGCACCCGGTGCCGAGGATGCCGCCGCTCGCGTTGTGAACGACGTTCGCCTCGGTGCCGTCGATGTGGCGGAAGTTCGTGACGTTGGCCGAGTTGCTGAAGTCGAGGAAAGACGTCACCCCGGCACCGGTACGGCGGTTGATGAAGTCCTGGGCCAGCGACGTGACGGCCGCTGCCGCGCCCGGCTTGAAGCGCCTGGACGCGGCCACAGACCCGAGGATGAAGGGGGTCATGCTCAGAAGCCCAGCCAGTTCACGATGATGGCACCGCCGCCACCGCCGCCACCACCACCGGCTTCCTTGATCTCAAAAGCGAGCGCCAAGGCGCCGGCCTGGCCGGCGTTGGCAGCGATGTCGTCCCAGGTCACCGTCGTGCTGGTCGTGCCGGTGCGGCGCTGCGCTTGGAATGCGAACCAGCCGATCTCGCGCGCCTCGGCTTCCTCCGTCCATCCGGTGCCTGGAGTGACAACGCCCCCATCGCTGGACTCCGCGCGCACAAGGGCCGCGAAAAGCTGCGACGTGCTGGCCGGCGTTCCGTTGAGGGTGATCGACAAAGACCCGTCCCCGTCCGCATCGCTGCCGGTTGCCGTCGCGCCAAGCGGGCTGGCATCCTCGCCGCCGAGCGCATCGACGATGACTGCATACGCATAGGCACTGAAGGCGCCGCAGTCGACCGTCACCGTCATCGAGCCCGCGCCCGTCGTCGCCGAGCTGATGAAGGCACGTGCCGCGTAGCCCCACCCGACAGAATCGCCGGCCGCGGACCCGACGATGGGCGTCCATGTCAACGGCCCCATCGAATCTGTGATCGTGATGTCGGAGCCAGCGACTCCATCATCACTCGCGCTCATCATGAAGACACGCACGACGAGGCGTTTGCCCGTGCCCGGCGTGAACGCCGCCGGTGTGTACGCGCCGGTTCCGAAGCCGGATGCGCTCAGGGTGAGCGGGAGCGCGTTGGTGACGGTCAGTGCCATGCGCTGCGCCTCACGCCAGCGTGACCGTGCAGCCGATGTCAACCTGGAGGTCGGCCGCAGCACTGTTCGACGTGACGACGATCGCCACGGTGCTGCCGACCGAGGCGCTGTTCGCCGCGGCGGCCGTGCTCGAGGCCTCGGTGGAGGTGACGCTCACCGAGCCACCCGTGACGTTCACGCCGTCGATGGTGGTCTGCACCGTGCACGTGCCCGATGCCGTCTTTGCCGTGACTTCGGTGATGGTGAATGCGACGCGCGCCTTCAAGACCAGGACGTAGGTCTTGTTGCTCGGCGTCTCGACCAACAACTGCAACCCGAAACTCTGCGCCCGAGCGGCAGCACTCAGCGTCGTGCGCTGCGCAGCGCTGTCCGCATCGTCGAGAAGCGCCCGGCCCGCTGCCGTGATCGACCCGAGCGTCACGGTGTTTGATGCGCTGAAGTAGGGGAAGGTGTCCGCCGTGCCCGCGGCGTTCGCCAGCGCCCGGCCGCCGGCAGAGAAGTCGGCCAGCGCCCAGGTCTGCGCGCCGGTCGAGTACGGCACTTTGTTCGCCGCACTGGTGAGGGCCGCGATCGCCGCGAGGTCGGCATCGTAGGCCTGCACGTCCGTGCCCGGAACCAGCGCCAGCAGCGTGCGCGCCGCCGATGCGCTCAGCACCTCAGGCACGCCCGTGCCGGCCGTGCTGCGGCCGAGCAGGCTGGCGGTGGCCATGTCGGCCATCTTCGCCAGCGTCACGGAGGCAGTCGGGTAGTCCGCCGTGGCGAGTGCTCGGTAGCTCGGCACGCCGGCGCCGCCCGACGCCGGGCCGGCGAAGAAGGCGTTCTGCGCAGCGTTCGCCAGCGCGAACGACAGCGCCGGGGTCGTCGTCGTGGTCGCTTCACTCGTGGTGAACAGCGGCGCGAGGTCGCCGGCAGAGAAGTCGGTCACCGTGCCCGACCCACCGCCGGGGGCCGACAAGGTGCCGGCGGACAGCGACAGCCCGGCCCCGATCGAGATTTCCTCGGGCGCACCCGTGGCGGCCGTGCTGCGGCCGATCAGTCGCGCCGTCGCCATCGTCAGGCCCGACGCCGTGAGGGCGCCAGGAGCCACGTAGTCGGTTCCAGCTGCCGCTGTCGAGAGAACGCCCGAGGTCAGTTTCGCAAGGCCGGTGCCGGTGGCGCGCTTGCCGGTCTTGCCGTTCGTGCCGCTCATCAGCACGACTTCGCCGTCGACGCTGGTGGCGGTGTTGCTGCTGAAGTCGCCGCCGCCCGTGCCGACGCCGAGCGCCGTGCGCATGGCGGCGTTGTCGGCCGCCGCGTTGAAGCTGCGCGCGTCGGCGCTCATGTTCGAGATGTCGGCCAGCACCAGGTCGCCGATCGAGCCGAGCACGCGGAAAGCGTTCGTGCCGATGGGGATGATGCTGCACGCCCCGCCGGCCTGGCTGAGCACGATGGCCGACGCGCTGCCGTTGAGCGTCACGCCGGTGGGCGTGAGCGTGATCGTGCCGGCGCTGGCCGGCCACGTGAGCGTGGTGCCCAGGCCGTTCATCGCGGTCGTGATCGACACCGCGATCGCACCGGCGTTGGTGTAGTCGACGACGTTGTTGGCGTCGGCCGCGAGCAGCGTGTCGCTCGTGATCGACACCGCGCGCACCGTCGCGGCCTTCGCCACCTGGACGAAGGCGGTGGTGGCCAGCTGCGTCGTCGACGTGCCCGCCGCGGCAGTCGGCGCGCTGGGCGTGCCGGTCAGGGCCGGCGAGTCTGCCCGCACCAGGCCGCCCGTGCCGGTGGAACTCGCGCCGCCCAGCGTGTTGACCATCGCGGCCACGCTCGCATCGTCGAGCACCGTGGCGGCGGCGGCCGTGATGCCGTGCACGCTTGAGGTGACTGCGGCATGCGTCGAGACAGCGCCTGCGGCCTCGAAGTGCGTCGTGCCCAGCGCATTGACGAAGTTCGTGCCATTGTGGCGAATGAGGTGCCCGGTGGCCGGCGCCGTGATTACCACATCGCTCAAGTCGTCAAGCGCGGCCGCGCCGCCGCCGGCGAGGTTCAGCGTCAAGGTCGTGCCGACCAGCGAAGCACTGCCGCCGGCGCCGGTCACGTCGATCGCAGTGACGGCTCCAGGCGCCCCGAGGTTGGTGCCATCGTCCTTGAACTGCAGGCCGCCCTGCAGCCCCTGGAACGGCGTCAGCGAGCTCGCGTCCGTCTCGCCGTCGATCGTCAGCGCGCCGGTCACGTCATTGAAGTTCACCGTCCACGGCCGGCCCTGGTAGGCCGCCGACACCGTGATCACATCGCCGGTCTTGCTGCCGGTGATGCCCGTCACGGCCTCTGAGCCGACCTGCGCGACCACGGCCATGCGCATGCTCGTTGCGCTCGGCAGGTCGAAGCTGTTGTTGTAGGGCGCGGCCGGGATCGCCGTTCCCGTCGTCGGGGTCTGCGCGTCCCACCAGCCCTGATTGCCCAGCGTGCGCGACACCGTGCCCGACGCATAGGGCACCTGCAGCGTCACCAGGCCCGGCGAGTCGCTGACCGTCACCCACGGGGCACTGTAGGTCGGCAACACCGCCGACTTGAACTGATGGTGCCATGTGTGCGCACCGCTGCTCGAATCGCAAGCGTCGATGAAGATGAACAGGCCGGGGCGGATGTGGATCGTCGCGCGCCACGCCTTGCTGAGCGTGTAGCCGGTGTCCCAATAGGCCTCGGTCGCATCGGCCACCAACGCCTGATAGGCCGCCGTCTCGCGCTCATACGGGAAGCGCCCTCGCGTCTTCATCAGATGCGATTCGGTGCCCGTGAGCTGGTTCGTCCACTTCTGCTGGCCCAGGCACTGCAGGTAGGTGCCGCCGCCGCCGCCGTCATAGTCCGTCAGGTCCATGCCGATCGTGTTGTGCGCGATGCTCTTGCAGCTCGCGCGGCGCGGGTTCGAGCTGACGCTCGGGCTCCACTTGTACATGCCGGGGAAGCCCAGCAGGGTCTTGCCGCCGTGGCCGATCACGTAGCTCGCATGGTCGGCCATGAAGTGCGTGTGCGAGCCGAGATACGAACACCGCTGCCAGAACTCGACGCCCAGATACTTGCCGTCGCTCGACGACGCCAGGCCGGCGTCAGGGTGGAAGCTGCCGAGCTTGCGCACGTTCGGCAGCACCGGGCGCGGCGCACGGTTCAGGAAGCTCGTGGCCTGGCCCGCCTGTGCCGCTGCGTGGGCGGCGGTGGTCGGGAAGGCGAGGTTCAGCCACTGCGTCACAGCAGGCGGCGGGACCTTGAACGCCAGGCCCATGTTCTTGACGACCGAGCCGGTCGAGGTATCGCTCGAATCAGAGAACGGGTACAGCCGCGCAGCCGATGTGTAGGGGAACATCACCGCCGTGGCTTCGACCCATTCGCGGATGTGCGGGCGTGCGGTGTAGATGTCGCGGTCGATCAGGCCGGCGGCCATGTCGATGATGTTCGGCTCGAGGAAGCCGGCCGTGCTGGCGTAGTAGTCCGCCTCGCTGTTGATGCCGTCGTGGGTGCCGAAGTTGTGCCACCAGTTGGTCAGGAACTCGACGCGCGCCGCGGCGGTGTCTGTGTTCGCGACCATCTGCCCCGACAGGCCCGTGTCGCCCGCGAAGCACGCGCAGGCATAGGTCAGGTACAGGCGGTTTGTGTAGGTGACCGATCGCCACAGGCCGCTGAAACCGAGGATGCCATCGAGCGTGGAAACGCCGGTCGCCACGTTGTCGAACAGCAGATCGATCTTCGCATCGGCCAGCGCCAGCAGGTCGGCCTTGTCGCCGGCCGTCAGATCGGCATGCAGCAGATCCCAGCCCGCCGCGAGCACGAGGCACAGCGTGCGGATCGACTGGATGTCGGTGCTGGTGTTGTTCGGTACGCCGGCCGGGGTGAAGGCCGAGCCCCCGGTGATGATCGCGCGCAGCCGGCGCAGCTGTTCGGTTTTGTACGTGCCGCCGCCGTCGATCTGCTCGAGCCACCAGCAGTTCACCTGGATCAGGAACTCCGTCATCAGGTTGTTGACGGTGTACGTGCCCGGCGTCGGGATCGCCAGCGGCGACCAGGTGCCCGTGAAGGTCGAGATCGCCGCCGTCGTGTACGCGCGCAGCGCGCCGCCCGTCTGGTACAGGCGAATGCGCTCCTCCAGGTCGAGCGGCCTGGCGCGCGGGTGCGCCTTGGCCTTGATGTCGGCCAGCGTCTGCGCCTTGGGCTTGAAGATCCACGTCGAGGCATCGGCGCGGACCTTGAACGGGCGCCATGCCGACCATTCGGTCGTGCCCGGCGTGATGTCGCTGCGCTTGCAGCGCCACTCATGCAGCGCGCCGCGCTCGAGCTCCTGCAGCCAGCGCATCGTGTGCTCGCCCGCCGCGCCGACCTGCTGCTGCGCCGCGCTCGAGCCGACCTTGCGCACTTCCCAGGTGAACGCGATGTTGGTCGCGGGCGAGCCGGGCTGGCGCGGGTAGCAGATCACGAACGTCGGCGTGGTCTGGTCGACCTGGAAGTTCTCCAGCGGCCAGTAGCCGCGGAAATCACCCACTGTCGGGTTGGCGACGATGTAGTCGAATTCGGTCTGAACCCAGTCGTTCGCCGTGAACGCCGCCGGCGCGAGGTAGGTCGATGCCGGGTATTGCGTCGGCGTGCTCGCACGCGCCTCCGCGGCCTGGCCGACGACGACAGCCGTGCTCGCGGCCATCGAGCTGCTCGACGTGCTCGTGTTGTTCTGCACGGGCAGCGAGGTGGCACCGCCGGCCGCCACGGCGTCGATCTGCGCCTGCAGTTTTCCGGCCGCCTGAACGACGGTGTCGGTTGACGCCACATCGCTTGCATCCGCCAGGGACAGGCCGGTGAGCACCGTCGCCCGCACGCGCACGTCTGTATGGTAGAGGTTCGTCGAGCCCTCGCCGAGCGCATCGGTGCTCGCCGGGTTGACCTGCGCCCCGGCCTCGATGCCGGCCAACTTGGTGGCCTGGGCGCCCGTCATGAAACCTGACGCGCCGCCCGCCACCACGGCGGCGTGCGAGGTGCCGCCAGTGGCTTCGTGGGCCGCCGGCGTGAAGTCTGTGGCCGCGGCGTCTGCTGCCGTGCCCAGCAGCAGCAAGGCCTTTTGCGCTGGCACGCTGGCCGCCGTCAGCAGCGCGCGGCCTGGGGTCGTGCTGTCGGTGATGCTCGAGCTGACCACCGAGCCCACGGCACCGGGGTCGAGGTTGAGCAACGCCGAACCGGTGCTGCGGTAGCGCGTGTAGGGCGCGACGTTGAGCTGATAGGTGGCGTCGACATTCGCCAGCACCGGGGCCGACGGCGATGCGATCTCGCCCGCGGTCAGGTCGATGACCTGTGCGCCGGTGGCCCCTGCGGCATTGGTGGTGCTGCCCATGGCTCAGACCCCTGCCGCGTTGACGGTGGCCAGCGCGCCGGTGCCGCTGATGGTGTCGATGCGGGCGCGGTGGTAGGCCCAGGGCGCCGTGCCGACGATCGAGTCGCTGGCCGCCGTGGTGCCGCTCGCGCTGAGCGTGCCGAACGTCACCCACTGGCCGCCGTGGTTGCTGACCTCGATGGTGGCTGTGGCCGACACGGCGCCCGTGCCGACCACCGCGAGTTGGTAGCTCCAGCTGGCCCCGTTGCGGCCGAACTGCTGGCCCGTGGCGGTGACTGTGGTGGAGATCAGCGCCGGGCGGTCCGGCGCGACGGGGGTGTCGCTGCTCATGGCTGTCGTTCGCTCGCTTCGGTGGTTTCTTCGGGCTGCCGCTCATCGGCAGATGCGCCGGCGTCGGCCGTGCCGGCGCCGCCGGTGTTGAGGTGTGCCACGTCGCTATTGAAGCGCAGCCCGAGCTCGTCGCGCTTGCGCCGAAATTCGTGGATCTGCTGCAGCGTGGTCTCGGGGTTGCCGCCGCGGCGGCGGATGACCTCCACCTCGCTGGCGAAGCCGGCCTGCGTCAAGGCGAGGAAGGCGCCGGCCTCCTTCAATGGGTCTATCCACGGCATGCTGGGTGCCGTGAACAGCACGTCGTCGTGCGTGCCGGGTTTCACGTCCGCGGGCATCGGCACGACGCGGCTCAGGTGCGCGGCGGTGATGAAGTCTTCGACGACAGGCTGCCAGCCCATGCCGCAGAAATCGTCGGTCATCGCGGCGTAGTGCACCCACTGTTCCACCAGCTCCTGGCGCTGGCTGCTGTAGGTGCCGCCGTAGTCGCGGCTGACGCTGCTGTAGCTGGCGCTCAGGCCCGCAGCCACCGCGCGCAGCTGGCCCTGGCGGAACGTGACGAGGTTGGGGTTCGGGCGCTTGCTGTCGATGAGGCCGATCTCTTCGCCCACCGTCAGGGTGTCGATGATCATGCCCGGCGACAGGCTCAGATCGCGCGTCGGGATCGTGCCGTCTTCGTTGGCGGTCGGCGCTTCGTAGCCCTGGTCGGGCGAGGTGCGCTTGACGTAGCCGGTGAGCATCGCGGCGACCTTGGCCGCGATGCGCTCGCTCTCTTCGTAGTCTTTGATGTCTTCGAGCCGCGTGATCACCGTGGCGAAGGCGCTGATGCCGCGCAGCTGGCCGATGCGCTCGATCTTGGCCACGCGCAGCATGCGCTCGGCCGCCACGCGCTTGAGCGCGGTGCTGGCCTTGGCGCTGTAGGCCTCGCCCGGGTGGGTGCGGTACAGCCAATAGGCCACCGGCCGACCCCAGGAGTTGCGCTCGATGCCCTGGCGAATGCGGTCGCCGTCGTCATGGTCCATGGGCACCATGTCGGGCTCGAGCAGCTCGAGGCTGTACGGCACCAGGGTGCCGTGGTCGAGCAGGGGCACCGTGCCCATGAGGCGCTGCGCGAAGGCCTCGCCGTCGCGCAACCAGGTGCGGCATAGCAGGCGCTGGACCTTGGCGGCCGAGTGCTGATGCGTGACCTCCGGGCGGCGGCACCAGTCGCGCCAGGCGTCGGCCAGGGCCTGGGCATACTCGGTGTGGATCGTGCCGTCCATGCGCCTGGGCTGGAACTCGACGCCGATGCCGCTGGGCCCGACCGTGTTGTTCACCAGCGTCTCGAGCGCGCCATGCACGAGGTCGTGGTTGCGCTCGAGGTAGCGCATCTGGTTGCGGACGGGCACCGCGCCCTGCGCCACAAGCCCATCTGGGGCGCCGCCGTCGCGCCGGAACTTGCGCTGCTTGCTCGGTCGGGCGGCTTCGTAGTGCGCGAGCTGGGTGCGCGCTGCCAGGCGTTGCAGGCCGCGCTTCGGGTCCAGCCAGGCGACGAGCCGGTCGATCGCGTTGAGGTCCGGGCGGCTCATGCGGGGCGCCTTTGGGTCAGCGGTCGAGCCGGGCCACCGCGTAGCTCAGCCCGCCGATAGTGGCCGCGCCGGCGGCACGGTCGCCTTCAGCCCTGACGCGGGCCTCCCATTCCTTGCGCCCGGCAATGACGGCCGGCAGGTCTTCGAAGCGCACGGCGCGGTCGCCAATGCGAGACTCCTTGCCCGCGAGGATGGCTTCTTCTGCCGCGAGGTAGGCGGCGTACATCGTCGTGGCAGTGCTCATGCCCGCTACGGTACGCAGCGGGCCGTGCCAGTTTTAGGGGAGGAGTGGCAAAAGCTGCCCGGGCTCAGGCCTTCAGAAGCTTCATGGAAAGGTTCGCCGAGAACCGTGCGGCGGGGCCATCGCCCGTGCCGATGTCGCCCGTCGGATTCACATTGCCGAACGATGCATTCAGCAGGTCGACCTGGTCGAGCGCCAGCCGGTACTTCACCACTTCGCCGGCGGCGGCGGCGTATTCGTCAGTGAAGCTGAATTGCGCCAGCGCCGGCGTGTATGTGGCCCCGAGATTCAGCGTTCTCTCCCTGATCGTTCGATACCAGGTCTCGAGCACGGTGTTTGCAGCATCAAGCCGCTGAAGCCTCAACCGGGCCGTGACGTAAGCCCCGGCCGTGTTGAACTGAGAGAAGAGAATCTCTCCGCAGCCGCTGTAGGTGATCGTCCCGCCGGTGCTGGGCACGGTCTGCTGTATCAGGCCGATCGAGCTGGAGATCGTCACCGACGAGCCCGCCCCCCAGCTGTAGGTGGATCCCAGGACGACCGGGTCGAGCTCGACGACCGTGAACTCGCTCACCAGGCCCGCGCCGAGGGCGACGTTGGTCGCCGGCTGATAGGGCGCCTCGGCCGCCAGCGTGGGCTGCACGCGCGTGCTCGTGACCTTGCGCGAAACCGCGATGTCGGGGTCGACGATGCGGAATGCCTGCACGCTAAAGGTGTAGAACTTGTCGGCCGCGGCACCGTAGACGTAGGCGATGCGCTTGTCCGACGGCACGATGAAGACCTGTTCCTGTGACACCGTGGTGCCCATGGTGTAGGCCGCGCTGCTGGTGCTCTGGCGCACGCGCACTTCGAAGCCGTCGATGCTCGCGTTGGTGCCGCTCCACGTCCACTCGAGGCTGATGTCGGCGCTGCCGTCGGTGTTGAGCGTGTGGTCGACCGCCGAGCCGCCGGTGCTGATGACCGGAGCGACGATGGCCGAAGGGTCGCGGTCATTTCGCGTGTCAAAGTTGGTGGCGGCGGCGGCCACCGTCACGGCCGCGATGCCCGAGACCGTGCCGGTGATGTCGCCGGCAAAGGCCACCGCCGAAGCCGGCCGGTAGGGCGCCTCGCTGGTCAGGGTGGGCTGCACGATCGCCGTCTTGATGAACCCGGTGGCGTTCACGTCGGGGTCGACGATGCGGTAGGCCTGCACGCCGAAGGTGTAGTAGCGGTTGGCCGCAGCACCGAGCAGGATGAAGGCGCGCTTTTCGCGCGAGAGGTACTCAAGCTTTTCCTGCGCCGGGCTGGTGCCCATGGTGTAGGCGGCAGCGCTGCTGCTGCTGCGCACGTAGACGACGAAGCCGTCGATGTCGACCTCGGCGCCGGACCATACCCATTCGAGGCTCAGGTCGGCGCTGCCGTCGGCGTTGATGGTGTGGTCGACGGCGGCGCCCGCGGTGCTGATCACCGGGGACACGATGGCCGCGGCGTTGCGGTCGTTGCGCGCGTCGAAGTTGGTGGCGGCGCTGTCGCGCACCAGCACCCATGCGCCGCCGCTGCGCACATACGCCTTGTTGCCGTCGTCGGTGTCGAACCAGAAGTCGCCGTCGACCACGCCCACGGTGGGCGCCGTGGGCTGGCGCCAGATGACGTTGCGCGTCGCGCCATCGGCGGGCTTGCCGCTGCCGCCGATGGCGCTCCACACATTCACGTCGCCCGCAGGCGTGCCGGCCACGGTGCCGGTCACGTCGCCGGCGAAGGCCACGGTGCTGCTGGGCCGGTACGGCGCCTCTTCGCTGCGCGTGGGCTGCACGAGCGCGCTCTTGATGACGCCGGCGGCGTTCACGTCGGGGTCGACGATGCGGTAGGCCTGCACGCCGAAGGTGTAGTACAGGTTGGCCGCGCACCCGAGCAGGATCTGCGCGCGCTTGTCGGGCCCGGTGTAGATGGCCTGTTCCTGCGCCGGGCTGGTGCCCATGGTGTAGGCCCCGCTGCCGGCGGCCTGGCGCACGTAGACGATGAAGCCGTCGATGTCGGTCTCGGTGCCAGACCACGTCCACTCGAGGCTCAGGTCGGCGCTGCCGTCGGCGTTGATGGTGTGGTCGACGGCGGCGCCCGCGGTGCTGATCACCGGGGACACGATGGCCGCGGCGTTGCGGTCGTTGCGGGCGTCGAAGTTGGTGGCGGCCGAATCGCGCACGTCGAGCCAGGCGCCATTGCTGCGCACGTAGTGGCGGTAGCGGTCGTCGGTGTCGAACCAGTCGTCGCCGTCGGCCGCGGCGCTGCCGGGGTCGCTCGCTTGGCGCCAGACCTTGCGCACCACGTCGGCGCTGTTGGGCTGCCATTCGGTGAGCACATCGCCGCGCTGCAGTTGCGCGTTATCAGCGATCAGCCAAGCCCCGGCACCGGTGAGGCTGCGCACATACGGCCGGCACTGCGCGGCACCGGTGGGCGCCGTGAAGCTGATGCTCAGGCGCGTGACGGCGCCGGCGGTGCCGATGGCGCTGCTGTCGAAAATGCCCACGGTGGCAAGCGCGCCATCGTAGGCAATGATCTGGAGTTTCACGCCCGTCTGGCCGGCGTTGACGTAGACGCTGGCCGTGTACTTCACGCCTTCGTTGATGGGCACGAAGGCGCCACGCAGGGCGCTGTCGGTGCCGCCCGTGCCGAGCGTGGTGATTTCGAGGCGCTGCGCGCTGCCGCCGTCGGCCAGGCCGGCGACGAGGCTGGTGCCGAGCACGCGGCCGGTGGGCGAGCTGAACGACACCGCGCTCCAGCCGTCGGCCAGGCCGTCGGCGTTGCTGTCGCGCTCGAAGCCGCCGTCGGGCAGCAGATTCTTGCCGCCGATGGTGCCGGTGAAGGTCAGTGCCGTGGCGCCGTAGGTCGAGTAGTCTTCCCAGGCGGTGCCGCTCCAGCGCTTGACGATGCCGGTGCTGGGCTGCAGCCACAGGTCGCCGATGTCGGGCGTGGTGGGCTCGCCCTCTTGCCGGAAGGTGTCGACCCCGCCGACGGTGGAGACGCTGGCCGTGAGGTGGGCCACCTGCACGCTCCAGTCTCCGCGCACATTCAGCGTGCTGTTGACCGCGCGCACACGGAACACGTAGTGCCGGCCGGCGCGCAGGCCGGGGATGATGGCCTCGGTGGCGCTGCCGCGCTCCGTCCAGCTTGCCCAGACGGCATTGGCCAGGCTGCTGTCGAACTGCGTGTACTGCACCTCGATGTCACCGCCGCTGCGGATGGTCTCGCTGGCCGCAGGCGTCCAGCCGATGCGGGTGCGCACGAGGATGCTGCCATCGCTGAGCTCGGTGGTGCCGCTGCTGACCGCGACGCCGGAGATCGTTTCGACGAGCCAGGGCGGCGGCAGGCTGCCGTTGGGGGCCGGGTCGCGGCCCGTCAGTTCGTCGACGCTGTAGATTTCGGCGGCAGTCTCGGCAAGGGTCAGGCGAATGCCCTGCGTGGGGTGCCAGCTCCAGCCGGTGACCTCGGCGTAGATCGGCGCGAAGCCGTAGCGCGGCATGGTGAGGGTGCCCACGTCGAAGAGCTCGCAGCGGTAGGCGCTCAGGTTGCAATTCGCCTCGATACGCAGCGCGGCCTGGCTTTCGCGGATCGCGACGCGCGCCAGTGACTGTGCGTGCGCGATGTGGCTCACGCCCTGGTATTCGACCTCGAGCGCATACTCGCTGCCCTCGGCGGCGATGAGGGCCGCATCGCGCACCGCCGGGAATGGCAGCACCTGGTAGCGCTGATCGGCATCGACGCAGCGGCCGGACACGGCGTTGACCTTGTTCTCGCGCGAAACGCCGTTGCTGATGCGCACCACGCTGCCGGCCTCTGGCTGGCCGTCGGGCCCGAGCTTTTGCGCGAGCCAACTCTGGTCCATGGCGAACACCGGCGCAGCGCTCGTTCCGCAGCGCATGCGCCAGGTGCCGCCGGCCCAACCCCACCGGCCGGCCATGGCCTCGAAAATCTCGTCCATGGCCCCGCGCGGGTCGCCGGTCAGGTCGATGACGATGCCGCACCGGTAGCGCTCCAGGGTGACGTTGGTCAGCACGCCGGCCGCATCGCGCATCGGGAACACGGTGGCCGCGCCACAGACATTGGCCGCGGCAATGATGTCGGCGGTTCGGATCTCGTCGGCCGGCACAGCCCAGCCGTTGGCATGGCGCGCGTAGTGGTACGCATGCAGCGCCGGGTTCTGCGTCCAGGCGGTGGTGTCGGTGCGCGGGTCGAGCACGCGCGCACCGCGCAGACGCGCGGTGATGTTCGGGATGCCCTGCGGGTAGATGTCAGGGTCGTAGGTCAGGTCGACCACGGCCAGCGCGATGCCGGCGAACTTGTCGGTGGCGCTGATCTTGCCCGGGTATTCGGCCGCGAGCGCCGCGCCGACGTTCTGCGCATCGGTGCCGAGGTAGGTGCGAATGCGCGCCGTGGCCGTGCCCACCGAGGCCTGCCACGTGACGCGCGAGGTGGCGCGCGAGTTGAAGAGAGTCACCAGCGTGTGCGCGCCGAACGGCCCGCCGGGGGTCAGCGTGAACAGGCACGTCACCACGTCGGGCGCGCCGTCGGCGGCACCGGTGTAGTTCAGGTCTTCGGAGGTGATGCAATGGACCGCGCTGGCCTGGATGATGCCGGAAAAGATCGGGATGACGTAGGTGGCGCCCGTGAACACGCCCGAATCGCGCGTCTCGGTGCGGCCTTTCATGTAGGGCGCCGTCTGCACGTAGCCGTCGCCGTCGAGCTCGAGTTCGGTCTCGTCGAAATAGAACGACTCGAAGCCGTCGATCTGGTGGCTGGCGAAGCTCACGATCAGGGTCAGCACTTCGTCGTGCGTGCCGCTGGCCCAGCGGCGGCGGATGCCTTCGACGCAGCGCACGCGCCCGAGCACCATGGTGCGCGGCGCATCGGCGCTGATGTCGATCATCACCGAGCGGTCTTTCAGGCTGGCGTTGTAGGCATCGCGCGCCGCCCTGCGCGCCTTGCGCTGCTGGTTTGATTGATAGGCCACTGTCGCGACGAGCAGCGCCGTGGCGGCGTAGTAGTAGCCGGCGCTGGCGAGCCACTGGATTCCGACGGCGATGAGTTCAACCATGAGACGTGACCGGCGCGGCAACCGCCCAGGCGCGAAGGGGCAAGGGGCCGGGCTGCAACCCGGAATGGGTCGGCGCGACCCAGTGCACGCCGGTGCAGGCCACGAGCAGCACGGTGCGGCCCTGCGGCGCAAGGCCGACATCGCCCGGCAGGCACAGCGCCGGCGCGGTGCGTGCGCCGAAGCGGGCCTCGGCCAATGCGCGCATGCCGCCGAGCTCACGCAGCAGGCGCCGCGCTTCGCGCTCGCTGGCGTAGCGGCCGCGCAGGTCGGCGGCGGCATCGTGCCCGGTGATGGCGTGCAGCACGTCGGCAGCAAAGAGGAAGCAGTCGTTCGAGCCCCAGGCGAAGGGCTGCGTCAGGCGCGCACAGATGAGGCGCTGCAAACGCACGGGCCAGTCGGCCAGCCTGGCAAGCGACGTGGCGCGTGTCATTGGCGGAAGAAGCTGGCCTTGGGCCAAGCGATCGGCGCGGCGTCGGTCGCGGGGTCGAAGTCGAGGCTGGTGTCGCCGGGATAGCGGCGGCGCTGGTCGTCGTCGGTGTAGCGGGTGGGCTTGCTGCGCACGGCGGTGACGCCGCGGTGCTCGGCGGTGACGGAGACGGCGGCCGTGGGGCCATCGTCGATGCTCGGCACGTTGAGGGTGCCAGCGAAGACGAGCTCGACATGGCCGACGACGCCGCTGGCCTGGTCTATGAACGCATCGTAGACGCGCATGACCTTGCCCTCGACCGGCTCGGTGAGGGCCAGCGAGAGCTGTGACGGGTTGACCGCGGGCAGGATGAACGCCATCGACTTGAGCTCGCCGACCACGTCGTCGACAGGCTCGATGCGCCCCAGGCCCATCGACGCCCAGGTGTGGCCGTCCCAGCTGACGGCATGGCCGGCGTTCGTCAGGTAGACGGTGCTGGTCAGGCGCAGCTCGACGAGCTGCACGAGCGGCACCTTGTCGCCCGCCACAATGGCCGACAGCAGCGAGTTTGCGGCGCGCACCTCAGAACACCTCGCTGAACTGAAGCTCGAGCGGGTGCTGCCACGCGCGCCGGCCGTAGGTGAACTGCGTCACGTCGGTGTCGATCTGGAAGATGGCGGTCGGCGCGGCCCAGGTCAGTGAGGTGCCGGCGCCGAGCGACGCACGCAGCGGCAGCACCAGGGGCAGGCTGAGCACGCCCGAGCCGTTGGCGGTGCCGCCGGCGTAGCCGGTGAGCAGCAGCTGCCCGGAGGCAGCGCCGAGCGCGTCCCCGGCGAGCAGGGTGACGCCGGGGACGGTCTGCACGAGCAGGGTGCGTGTGCCGGCCGTGCCGCTGCTGGCCACGGTGGGCGAGCCGCGCAGCGAACCGCGCGGCTCGCTGCGCTGCAGGTGAGACAGACGCACCCAGTGGCCGGCGCTGGCCATCTCCATGAAGAAGGCCTCGCGCGTGGCGCCGTCGGCGGCGTTGCAGGCCGTCATGCTGACGGTGCAGCGCAGGCGGTCGGCGAGATGGCTGATGCTCTGCACCTGGCCATCGAAGAAGCCGGCGAAGGCACTCTTGGGCGTGCTCGCACCGAAGCTGAACCGCGCGGCACCGAAGGCGCGCAGGGCGGGCCAGTCGAGCGTGCTCATGACGCGAAGGCCCC
>JACCDU010055804.1_pt1 | contig 18407 bp, 19 predicted proteins | sample 7446081 | NCBI WGS metagenome assembly JACCDU01 (sample SAMN15323447, study PRJNA562643) | freshwater metagenome | isolation source: river surface water | place: USA:Blue River Watershed | collected 2017-08-17
AATTTACGCTCCACGCTTCCTTCCCACGCTCGGTCGCCCTCACGCAGTTGCGCTTCACTTTGCTCACTGTGACCAGCTCGCAGCGGGACTTGCACCCGCAGGTGTGCGCCCATGCTGGGCGCACAAAGAAAAAGCCCGATGTGTTTGCACATCGGGCTTTTGAAATGGGTGGTAGGACGTACAAGATTCGAACTTGTGACCAACGGATTAAAAGTCCGCTGCTCTACCAACTGAGCTAACGTCCCACACGGCCTTCAGATGGCTCCGAAGACAAAAAAAATCACCCGCAAAAGCAAGTTTGCCGGGCGACTTTGGAAGTGGTAGGACGTACAAGATTCGAACTTGTGACCAACGGATTAAAAGTCCGCTGCTCTACCAACTGAGCTAACGTCCCACTCTTCTCAGCATCGCTGCTGAGCCTCGAATTATAGCTTGGTTTTTCAGGCTTTCTGCGACTGGACCAACATATTCATCACTTCGGTGGCCGCACACATGCCAAAGGTGGCCGTCACCCCCACCAGCGAGCCGTAGCCGTGGCAGTTCAGGCTGCCGTCGCCCTCGAGCGCGCACGAAGCGTCAGGCCCGGCCACCGCTTCGCGGCTGAACACGCAACGAACACCGATGCGCTTGCCCTGTTTGGGCGCGCCATGGTGTTTGCGCAGCCGGTAGCGAAGTTGGGCCAGCAAAGGGTCATGCGTGACATGGGCCAGATCGTCTACATCCACCCTGTGCGCCAGCCGCTTGCCGCCGGCAGCGCCCACACACACAAACGGTATTTTTTCGCGTAGCGCCCAAACGGCCATGGCCTGTTTGGCCTTGACCTGGTCGCAGGCATCGATCACCGCTTCGGGGCGCCCGGTCAGCAATGCCGGCCAGTTCCCGGACGACACAAAATCGTCGATCACCTCCACCTGACAGCCCGGGTGGATCTGCGCAATGCGCTCACGCATGGCCAGCACCTTGGCCTGTCCCAGCGTGCTGGTCAGGGCATGGATCTGGCGATTCACGTTGGACTCGGCGATGTGGTCCATGTCGATCAGGGTGAGCCGGGCGATGCCGCTGCGCGCCAGCGCCTCGGCCGCCCAGGAGCCAACTCCGCCAATGCCAACCACAACCACATGGGACTGGCGCAGGCGGCGCGCCGCTTCCACCCCATACAGGCGCTCCAGCCCCCCAAAGCGGCGGGCCTCGTCGATTTCACCGGAAACAAGCGCAGCCTCAACCATGGCGCTCTGCCAGCCACCACTGCACCCGCAAGGTCAGCACAGCCCCGAGCACGATGGCGGCCACCGCCACCAGACTGCCCCAGTTGAGGGTGGACAGGCCCGTGATGCCCTGCCCGAATGTGCAGCCCATGGCACTCACACCGCCCACACCCATGAGGAAAGCGCCCACCAGATGGCGCGCCAGGTCGGAGGTGCGGGTGAATCCTTCCCAACGGAATTCGGCCGAACGCCAGGCACTGAACCAGGCCCCCAGCACCACACCGGGCACCAGCACCATGCCCAGCGTGATTCGTTTGCGGCCGTCGGCCTGGTACATGAAGGCATCGAGCCACTGGGCCACCGGGCCGGTGAAGCTCAGCCCCTCCATGCGGCTGCTGGACGTCGCCACAAACACCGGCTCCAGCGTTTCGGGATGCTCAGGCACAAAGCCCGTCACGCCGCTGACCCACCACAGGACCAGCAGGATGGCGCCAATGCCCAGGCCGGCCAGCAGGTTGTTGGTCTGCACAAAGTCGCGCCCGCGCAGCACCCAGGCCAGCAGGGGCAGGCCCACCAGCGCGGCCGTCAAAAACAGGCCTTGTGGCACCGGCAGGCCGGCCAGTGCAGTCAACCACTGACCCATGAACGGGCCAGACGCCGCACCTGCCGTGAGCGGATCGATGACCTGCACGCGCAGCAGACCGGGCGCTCCGCGCAGGGTGGCCAACCCGCTCATGCCCATGACCAGCAAGACCACCAGCGCCTTCAGGCTGCCACCGCCCAGACGCACCAGATTCTTGGTGGGGCAACCCGAAGCCAGCACCATGCCGACACCGAACAGACTTCCACCCAGCGCATAAGACAGCCACGGAAAACGCGGCACCGCGTAAATGGTGTTGAGCGGACTGACCCAGCCCATCAGCGCCATCCAGCCCAGGCCCAGCATGCCCACGGCCAGGGCCAGGGCCCACTGGCGCAGCCGTGTGGCGTCACGCATCAGCAGCCAGTCGCTCAAGGCGCCCATGGTGCAAAAGTGTGTGCGCTGGATCACCCAGCCCAGCACCACGGCCAGCCCCAGGGCCAGCCACAGCACCAGGCTTTCGAGCGCCTGCAGTTGCGTCAGGGAAATGTCCTGCATTGCGCCTCAGCGCAGCTTGGGCAGCCGGTCTTTGGCCGCCTGGGCCGCATCGGACTGCGGGAAAGCCTTGATCAGGTCTTCCAGCGTTTTGCGCGCTGCCTTGGTGTCCTTGAGCTCGATCTGCACATTGGAGACCGCCAGCATCGCCTCGGGCGCACGCCCATGGGTGGGCGCCAGGTTCAGCATCTGGCGGAACTGCGCCAGCGAAGCCTTGTAGTCCTTGACAGCGTACGAGGCGTTGCCCAGCCAGAACAAGGCCGAAGGCATGTAGCCAGTCTGCGGCCAGCGCTGCACAAAACGCTGCAGGCTGACCTGGGCCGCGACAAAGTCACCCTTGCGGAACACGTCCATGGCGGCGTCGTAATCGCGTTTTTCGGTCTGGTCCACCTGGAACTCATGGCCGTCAACGTTGACCTTCATTGGCTCGAACTTGCGCAGGCGCTCGTCCAGCCCGGTCTGGGCATCGCGCTGGCGCAGCTGCAACTCCGACACGTCGCGGGCCAGTTGTTCCTGCGCCCCACGGGACTTGCTCAACTCGGCCTGGACCGTGTCGAGTTGCCCCTGCATGTCCACCAGCACACGGCGCAGCTGCGCGTTGTCGTCGGACTGCGCCTTGAGCGCGTTGTTGGTGGCTTCGAGGCGCTGGCGCAGGTCCAGAATGGCCCGGCGCGCCTCATCGTCCTCAAACAGGGCTGCGCGGGCAGGACCCGACGCCACCAGCAGCAGACCCAGCAAACCTGCCAGGGCGTGGCGCTTGAACTCTGGGCGCATCATCGCTGTGCTCAGTACTTGAACTCAACGCGGCGGTTCTTGGCCCAAGAGGCTTCATCAGCACCTTGCGCCGCCGGCTTTTCCTTGCCGTAGCTCACGGGTTCGATCTGGCTGTCGGACACGCCCAACTGGACCAGGGCACGCTGCACGGCCTCGGCACGCTTTTGACCCAGGGCCAGGTTGTACTCACGGCCACCGCGTTCGTCGGTGTGGCCTTCCAGCATGGCCTTGCGTTGCTTGTTGGTTTGCAGGAAGCGGGCATGGTTTTCGATGACGGGACGGGCCTCGGCCTTGATGGTGAAGCTGTCGTAGTCGAAAAACACCACATGGGTCACGCCGACCGGACCGATGCCGTTGCCAGCCTTGTCGGTCACCACATTGGCCACACCGGTCTGGGCGTTGTTCTGGCCGCTGCCAATGCCCGTGGCAGAAGCGCTCTTGTCTTCGACAGGTACATCGCTGAGCTTGACGCCGGAAGAGCAGCCTGCCAGCAGGGTGGCCAGGAGGGCGGTAAGGAAAAGGGTTTTACGCATGGAGATCTCCAGAAAGATGAATGGATTTGAGAAATCAGGGGCGGCCCGAACCCCAGTCGGGCTCGCGGATGTCACCGCCCTGCCCGGCCAGACGGGCCTTGATGCGGCCATCCACCGTGGTGGTCATCAGGGCTTCACGTCCCTGGACCACGGTGGCATAGACGATCAGGCGGCTGTTGGGGGCAAAGCTGGGACGCTCGTCGGCAGAGGTGTCGGTGATGGCGCTGACCTGGCCGGAAGACAGGTCCATCACATGCAGTTTGAACTGCCCACCGACACGGCTGACATAGGCCAGCCAGCGGCCGTCCGGGCTGGGTGCGGGCGAAATGTTGTAGCTGCCATTGAACGTGACACGCTCGGCCGGGCCGCCCTGGGCCGGCATGCGGTAAATCTGCGGGCTGCCGCCACGGTCGCTGACGAAATACAGGGCCGTGCCGTCCGATGAAAACGCCGGTTCGGTGTCGATGCCGATCGAGGTGGTCAGGCGCCGTGCCTCGCCGGAGCCCATGTCCACCCTGAACAACTGCGAGCCGCCATCACGGCTGAGCGTGGCGACCAGGCTGCGGCTGTCGGGCGACCAGGCCGGCGCGCTGTTGGAGCCTCGAAAATTGGCGATCACCCGACGGCGGCCCGAGGCGATTTCGTGCACGTAAATGACGGGCTTGTGGCTTTCAAAGGACACATAGGCCAGCTGGCTGCCGTTGGGCGACCAGGATGGCGAAATGATCGGTTCGGGGCTGGCCAGTGCGGCCTGCGCGCCCTCACCGTCGGAATCAGCCACCCACAGGGTGTAGCGACCGCCCGCTTTGGTGACGTAGGCGATGCGGGTGGCAAAGGCGCCGGGCGTGCCGGTCAGCTGCTGGTAGACCCAGTCGGCCAGTCGATGCGCCGCCTGTCGCAGATCACCCGCCGGCACGGTGTCGCGGAATTCGCCCTTTTCCTGGCCCTTGACCACGTCCCACAGGCGGGCGCGGATGTCATAGCGGCCATCGGCCAGACGCGTCATGCTGCCACCCACCAGGGCATCGGCATTGCGCTGGCGCCAAGCGGACCAGTCGGGACGGCTGAGCTCGTCAATGGTGGCGCCTGAGGCGTCCAGCCCCTTGAACTGGCCGCTGCGCTCCAGATCGGCCTGCACGATGGCGGCAATTTTCTGCGGGCTGCCGGCTTCTCCCTTGAACGGGGCCACCACAATGGGCATCTGGGTCATGCCCACCCCCGTCACCTCGACACGGAACTGCGCCATGACGGGGTCAGTCAGCAGGAGCAGACAAGCGATCGCGTATCGGAACATTTGCACGGGCATGGGGCTTAAAACAGCTTTTCGTCAACCCGCGATCGTACACTGACCGAACCCCCAGCACGACGAAATGCAAGGTATCGCAGCCAGAGAAAACCGTTTCAGGTGGTTTCCGGCCCCGGGCAGGCCTGGTACCCGGCGTCACCGCCCGGCAGGACGGCTGCTTACAATGCCTTTTTCAATCCCTGATCAGCTGCCCGTGACCGACGCGCCTTCTTCTCCTCTTTGGCCCCGCCTGCAGCGAATCCTGCCTTATTTCAACCCCTCCTGGCGTTTTGCCGTGCTGGCCCTGGTGGCCAGCCTGGGGGCGGCCTTGACCGAGCCCCTGATTCCAGCGCTGTTCAAACCTTTGCTGGACAAAGGCTTCTCGCCGGACGGCTTTGCCTTATGGATGATTCCGGGCGCCGTGGTTGGACTGTTCTTCCTGCGGGGCACTGCGCATTTTCTGGGTCAATACGCCCTGACGCGGATCGCCAACGACGGCGTTCAAAACCTCCGCAACGCCCAATTCGCGCGGCTGAGCCGGGCTGACCTGAGCCTGTTCCAGAACCAATCGGCGAGCAGCCTGTCCAATGCCCTGGTCTACGAGGTCCAGGCCGGTGCCCAACTGCTGGTGGGTGCCTTCACGGAGGTGCTGCGTGACGGACTGACCCTGGTGGCGTTGCTGGGCTACCTGTTCTGGCTCAACTGGCAACTGACCCTGTTGGTGCTCACGGTGGTGCCTGCGCTGGCCTGGATCATGAAGAAACTCTCCAGCCGGCTGTACCGCCTCAGCCGCGAAAGCCAGCTGGCCACCGACGATCTGGCTTATGTGGTTGAAGAAAACGTGTTGGCTCACCGCATGATCCGGCTGCACGCTGCACAGGACGCCCAGATGAAGCGCTTCGCCACGCTGGGCGAACGACTGCGGCGTCTGGCCCTCAAGTCCACAGTGGCCTCGGCGGCCATGACCCCGCTGACCCAGATGACAGCTGCCGTTGGTCTGTCGCTGGTGGTGGTGCTGGCCCTGGTACAGGCCCGTGGCGGCTGGCAGGGCGCCACAGTCGGCAGCTTTGTGGCCTTCATCACGGCCATGCTGATGCTGATCTCGCCTGTTCGAAAACTCGCCGATGTGGTCAACCCCATCACGCGCGGCCTGGCAGGGCTGGAGCGGGGCCTGGAGCTGCTGACGCAAACGCCACCCGAAACCGGTGGCGAATTTCGCACCGCGCGGGCGCAGGGACACATCGAGTGGCGCGGCGTGTCGGTGCAATTCAAACCGAATGCTCCCGCAGCGCTGCAGCAACTGGATCTGTCGGTCGAGCCAGGTGAGGTGGTGGCACTCGTGGGCAGCTCTGGCGCGGGCAAAACCACCCTGGTGCAGACCCTTCCCCGCTTTGTGCAACCAACCGCAGGTGAAATCCTGCTCGATGGCGTGGCCTTGCCCGACTGGTCCCTGACCGATCTGCGCGCACAGCTGGCCATGGTCAGCCAGGATGTGGTCATGCTCAACGACACCGTGGCGGCCAACGTGGCACTCGGGCAACCGGTCGATCCCGAGCGGGTCAAGGTTTGTCTGGAAGCCGCCAACCTCTGGCAGCATGTGCAGCAGCTGCCCGACGGCATTGACAGCCTGATCGGGCACAACGCTGGCCAGCTGTCTGGCGGTCAGCGGCAACGCCTGGCCATTGCGCGAGCCCTCTACAAGGACGCGCCCATCCTGATTCTGGACGAGGCCACTTCGGCGCTGGACAATGAGTCGGAGCGCCTGGTGCAGGAAGCCCTGCAGCGGCTCATGAAAGGCCGCACCACTTTGATCGTGGCGCACCGGCTGTCCACCATCGAACACGCCGACCGTGTGGTTGTCATGGCGCGTGGACGCATCGTCGAACAGGGCACGCCGGCAGCTTTGCTGAACGCGGGTGGCGCTTACGCCAGGCTGCACCAGCGCGGCGAATTCAACCCCACCGAACAAGCCTGAACCGCGCCAGCGGTCACAGCAGCACGATGTCGTACTGCTCCGGCCCCATGCCCCCCTCGGCCTGCAGGGAAATCGGCTTGGCGATGAAGTCCGACAGACCCGCCAGATGCGGGCTTTCTTCGTCCAGCAGCAGGTCGATCACAGCCGGCACGGCCACCACGCGGAACTCGCGCGGGTTGAACTGGCGCGCCTCGCGCAGGATTTCGCGCAGGATGTCGTACACCACGGTGCGTGGCGTCTTGACGATCCCTTTGCCCTGACAGCTGGGACAAGGCTCGCACAGCATATGGGCCAGCGACTCGCGGGTGCGCTTGCGCGTCATCTCCAGCAGGCCCAATGACGAAAACCCGCCCGCCTGCGTCTTGACCCGGTCGCGGGCGAGCTGTTTGCGCAGCTCGGCCAGCACCGCCTCCTGGTGGTCGGCGCGGCTCATGTCGATGAAGTCCACGATGATGATGCCGCCCAGATTGCGCAGCCGCAGCTGGCGGGCAATGGCTTGGGCCGCCTCCAGATTGGTCTTGAAGATGGTGTCTTCGAAGTTACGGGCGCCCACATAACCGCCGGTGTTCACGTCCACCGTGGTCAGGGCTTCGGTCTGGTCGATGATCAGGTAGCCACCCGACTTGAGGTCCACCCGGCGCCCCAGCGCCCGGGCAATTTCCTCGTCGATGCTGTAGAGGTCAAAGATCGGCCTCTCGCCCTTGTAGAGTTGCAGCCGCTCGGCTGCCTTGGGCATGAACTCCTTGCCAAAAGCCAGCAGCTTGTCGAACTGCTCGCGCGAATCGATGCGGATGCTCTGGGTGGATTCACCCACCAGATCGCGCAGCACCCTTTGCAGCAGCGTCAGGTCTTCGTGCAGCAAAGACTTCGGGGGCAAGCGGGTCGAGGCCTCCTTGATGCGCGCCCAGGTCTTGCGCAGGTAGGCGATGTCGTCCTGCAGTTCCTGATCGCTCGAATCTTCGGCATTGGTGCGCAAAATGAAGCCGCCGCCCGCAGCGCCGACTAAAGCCTGCACGCGGCTGCGCAGTGCGTCGCGTTGCTCGGCGGGTATTTTTTGCGACACGCCAATGTGGTCGTCCTGAGGCAGAAACACCAGATGGCGCCCGGCAATGCTGATCTGCGTGGACAGGCGCGCGCCCTTGGTGCCGATCGGGTCCTTGATGACCTGCACCATCAGCGCCTGGCCTTCGAACACCTGCTTCTCGATGGGTACCAGCGGCTGACCGGTGCGGGCCTGCGCCGGCGCCTCCCCCTCGGGATGGCGTTGCCACACGTCGGCCACATGCAAAAAGGCCGCACGCTCCAGCCCGATGTCGATGAAGGCCGACTGCATACCCGGCAGCACACGCGCCACCTTGCCCAGATAAATGTTGCCCACCAGGCCACGCTCGAGTGTGCGTTCGACGTGCAGCTCCTGCACCGCGCCCGATTCGATGACCGCCACCCGCGTTTCCTGCGGAGACCAGTTGATGAGGATGTCCTGTTGCATGAAAACCTGTTCGTATCAGCAGCGCACACTCAAGCGGCGCAGCACCTGCGCCGTCTCGAACAGCGGCAGGCCCATGATGCCCGAATAACTGCCGCGGATGTGTTCAATGTGGGCAGCCGCCCTGCCCTGCACGCCATAGGCACCGGCCTTGCCCATGGGCTCGCCCGAATCGACGTAGGCGCGGATCTGGGCAGCGCTCATGGGGGCAAAGCGCACCCATGACTCGGACAAGGCCGCGATCCGCTGGCGGCCTTTTTGCACCGCGATCGCGGTCAGCACGCGGTGCGTCTGGCCGGCCAGACGGGCGAGCATGGCCTGCGCCTCGGCCGCGTCCTGAGGCTTGCCCAAAACAGTGCGGCCCAAGGCCACGGTGGTATCGGCGCACAGCACCGGCGCTGCAGGCAGGCCCAGGGCCTTCAGGCGTACCACGGCAGCATCGAGCTTGAGGCCGGTGACGCGCTGCACGTAGCGGGCCGGTGCCTCAGCTCCGAGAACTGCTTCCAAGGCTTCGGCGTCTTCATGCGGGTCGGGCAAGAGCAACTTGTGCTGAACCCCGATCTGTTCAAGCAGCTGGCGTCGGCGTGGACTCTGGGAGGCCAGGTAAATGAAATCACTCACGGTGGTACGGATGGTTGGCGTTGATGGACCAGGCCCGGTAGAGCTGCTCGATGAGCAGCACCCGCACCATGGCATGCGGCAAGGTCAGATCGGACAGGCGAATGCGTTCATGGGCCAGCTTCTTGAACTCCGGGTCCAGACCGTCCGGCCCGCCAATGACCAGCGCCACATCGTCGGCTTCGAGTTGCCAATGCCTGAGTTTGGCGGCCAGCGCCACCGTACTCAGGTTGGTGCCACGTTCGTCCAGCGCGACGATGCGACAACCCCGCGGGATGGCGGCCTCGATGCGTTCGCGCTCGGCTGCGTACAGGGATTCCAGCGTTTTGGAGCCACGCGGCTCGGTCTTGACCGCTTTGAGTTCAACCTTCAACTCGGACGGAAAGCGCTTGGCGTAGTCGTCCCAAGCCGTTTGTGCCCAGTCGGGCACGCGCTGACCGACCGCCACGATCAGCAGCTTCATCGGGGATCAGGCGGCTTTTTTGCGTGCAGCGGGCTTTTTGGCCGGCGCAGCCTTTTTGACAGCGGATTTGGCGCTCGTCTTTCCTGCAGCCTTGCTGGGAGCATTGACCACAACCTTCTTGACCGGCGCAGACTTTTTGGCGGCTGGCGCCTTCTTGACGAGCGCCTTCAAGGCTGGCTTTTTCGCAGCTGTCTTGGCGCCAGCAGTCTTGCCTGCCGGGCTCTTGCCTGCAGCAGGTTGGGTGCTGGCCTTACGGGAGGCTGCGGCGGCCTGTTTAGGCGTCAGCGACTTGGCCGCGCCTTTCTGGGTCGCAGACTTTGCCTGAGCTTTGGCTTCGGGCTTGGGCGCGCCGAACTTCAGGCGCACCGGCTTGTCGCCCCAGATTTCTTCGAGGTTGTAGTACTGGCGGATCACCGGCTGCATGATGTGCACCACGGCCGAGCCGCAGTCGGCAATGATCCATTCGCCGTTGTCCTCGCCTTCAATGCGCGGCTTGCCAAAGCCGGCATCGCGAACCTTGTCGCGCACACTGGCCGACAGCGCCTTGGTCTGGCGGTTGGAGGTGCCGGACGCGATGATGACCCGCTCGAAGAGGGGCGACAGGTGCTCGGTGTTGAACACCTGGATGTCCTGGGCCTTGACGTCTTCGAGCGCGTCAACGATGACACGCTGCAGTTTCTGGACGTCTTTTTTGGCGGCGGTTTCGCTCATCGTGGGGCTTTCTCAGCGTGGGCTGTAGAGGTGGTGTTCGTGAATATAGCGTTCAACGGCAGGCGCCACCAGATCGGCAACGCCAGCCTGGCGGGACAGTCGTTCACGGATGTCGGTGGCGCTGATGGGCATCAGCGGCATGGGCAAGGGCTGGATGTCGGGGCCGGGCAGCCCACCATCAGAGGACTCGGTGACATGCCAGGCCGCCACTTGCGGGTCGCGTGCAGCGGCACAAATTATAGCCAGCCGCTCAATTTCACCGATCCGGTGCCAGCCCGGCAGGCTGCGGCGCTGGTCGTCCCCGATCAGCAGATACAGCTGCGCACCGGCATGTTCCGCCGCGATTTCGGTGAGGGTGTCCACTGTGTAGCTGGGGCCGGTGCGGCGGATTTCCCGGTCGTCCACCACCGCCTGCGGCACTTGGGCAAAAGCCAGCCGGGTCATGGCCAGGCGGTGGGGGGCGTCAGCAAGCTGCCCCGTGCGGTGCCATGCCTGCCCGGTGGGAAGCACCCGCACTTCGTCGAGTTGCAGTGCCTCAATGGCCGTGCGCACCAGCGCCACATGGCCCAGATGCGGCGGATCGAAGGCCCCGCCGAACACGCCAATGCGACGGGCTTCGATCACACCCAGTCCCGCGGCACCAGAAAGTGGCTGAGCAGGCGTGCCTCGGGCGAGCCCTCGGGGTCCTGGCGTTGGTAAGACCAGCGCACCTCGGGCGGCATTGACAGCAAAATCGATTCGGTGCGGCCGCCGGATTGCAGGCCGAAATGTGTGCCCCGGTCCCAGACCAGGTTGAACTCCACATAACGGCCACGGCGGTAAAGCTGGAAATCGCGCTCGCGTTCGGTCCAGGGCAGATCCTTGCGGCGGTGCACGATGGGCAGGTAGGCCTTCAGGAAGGCGTCGCCCACGCTTTGCAGCATCTCAAAACTGCGCACCATGCCCAACTCGGAGAAGTCGTCAAAGAAGACGCCGCCCACGCCGCGCTGCTCGTTCCTGTGCCTGTTGCAGAAATACTGGTCGCACCAGGTCTTGAAGCGCGGGTAAAGCTCAGGGCCGAAAGGGTCAAGCGCGTCCTTGCAGGTCTGGTGGAAGTGCACCGCGTCTTCGTCGTAGCCGTAGTAGGGTGTGAGGTCCATGCCGCCGCCAAACCAGGCCACCGGGTCTTTGCCCCCGGGCTTGGCCGCGATCATGCGCACGTTCATGTGCACCGTGGGCACATGCGGGTTGCGCGGGTGAAAGACCAGCGACACGCCCATGGCCTCGAATGGGGCGCCGGCCAGTTCGGGACGGTGCTGCGTGGCCGAAGGTGGCAACTGTGGCCCCGTCACATGCGAAAAACCGCAACCGGCGCGCTCAAAGATGGGACCGCCCTCCATGATCCTGGTGATGCCACTGCCCTGCAGCTTTTCGCCGGCGGGCTTCTCCCAGGCATCGGTCACGAAGGGGGTGGGGTCAATCTCATTGAGGGCTGCGGTGATGCGGGTTTGCAAGCCCGTCAGGTAAGCGCGCACCTGCGTGATGTCGATACGGTCATTCATGCAAAGTCATTTCTTGTCGATTTTGGACATGGGGCGCACAGGCCCCGCCAGTTCGGGCCGACAGCCCTGCACACCGTCAAAGACCTGGGCCATGCGCGCATAGTCGTCCTCGACGTCGCCTGTCAGGGTCAGAAAGTCCACAAAGGACAGCGTGCGCCGCCCCCAGTCAAAGCGCACCAGCGCGACGGGCACTTGTGCCCCAACCGCGACCTGGTAAAAGCCACTTCGCCAGCCCTGGGTGAGGCTGCGTGTGCCTTCGGGGGCCACAGCCATCCACAGCAGACGTCCCTCTTGCCGGTATTTGGCGTACACATCCACCACGGACGCCACCATCCCCTGAGGACCACTGCGGTTGATGGCAATGCCACCCACCCAGCGCATCCAGCGTCCGACCAACGGAAATTTGAACAGCGAGTCCTTGGCCCAGAAGTGGGCCGGAATCCCGATGCTCCACTTGGCCAGCAGTCCAATTGGAAAATCCCAGTTGCTGGTGTGCGGGTAGACCACGATCATGCCCTGCGAGGCAGGCAGTCCCTGGAATTCGATCTTCCAGCCCAACAGCTTCAAAATGGCAGACGCCAGGCGCGAACCCTGAAACTGAACCGGATGCGGCATGACCATGCTCAGTGCTTGATGGCGCGGTAGCCGATGTCGCGGCGGTACTGCATGCCGTCAAACTGCACGCCCTGCGTCACCTCGTAGGCCTTTTGCTGAGCCTGTTTAACGGAGTCGGCCAGCACCGTGACGCACAGCACGCGGCCGCCCGAGCTCAGGATCTGGCCATCTTGTTCGGTCGTGCCTGCATGGAACACCATGGCGTCCAGGCTGTCGGCCGGCAGGCCGGTGATGGCGTCGCCCTTGCGCGGGTTCATCGGGTAGCCGCTGGCTGCCAGCACCACACCGAGTGCCACCCGGCGATCCCAGTCCAGTTCGATCTTGTCCAGACCTTCGCTGGTGGCGGCCATCATCACGTCAAACAGGTCGGACTTGAGGCGCATCATGATCGGCTGGGTTTCAGGGTCGCCCATGCGGCAGTTGAATTCGAGCGTCCTGGGCTTGCCCTGCGCGTCGATCATCAGGCCCGCATACAAAAAGCCGGTGTAGGGAATGCCATCCTTTTCCATGCCGCGGATCGTCGGCAGGATCACCTCGCGCATGGCACGGGCATGCACATCGGCCGTGACCACGGGCGCTGGCGAATACGCGCCCATGCCGCCGGTGTTGGGCCCTTCATCGCCGTCGAGCAGGCGTTTGTGGTCCTGGCTGGTGGCCAGGGCCGTGACGTTCTTGCCGTCGCACAGCACGATGAAGCTGGCTTCCTCGCCCTGCAGGAATTCCTCGATCACCACACGCGCGCCGCCTTCGTTGTGCGTCACACCCAAGGTGTTGTCCACCAGCATGAAGTCGATCGCCTCATGTGCCTCGGCCAGCGTCATGGCCACCACCACGCCTTTGCCGGCCGCCAGACCATCGGCCTTGACCACGATGGGCGCGCCCTTGCGCTCCACGTAGGCGTGGGCCGCCACCGGGTCGGTGAAGGTCTCGAATTCGGCCGTGGGAATGGCATGGCGCTGCATGAAGGCCTTGGAAAAGGCCTTGGAACTTTCCAGCTGCGCCGCCGCCTTCGTCGGGCCAAAAATGCGCAGACCGTGGGCTCGAAACTCGTCCACCACACCAGCTGCCAGCGGCGCCTCGGGCCCCACCACCGTCAGGCCGATCTGGTTGGCCTGAGCCCATTCGCGCAGCTGCACCACGTCCGAAATGGGCACGTTGACCAGCATCTTGTCGCGGGCGGTGCCGCCGTTACCGGGCGCCACATAGACCTGCTGCACCTTGGGAGATTGCGCCAGCTTCCATGCCAGCGCGTGTTCGCGGCCACCGCCGCCGACCACCAGTACTTTCATCGGGGGTCCTTATTCGTCAATTTCAGCGTTGTGGAAGACGTTTTGCACATCGTCCAGGTCTTCCAGCACGTCCAGCAGCTTTTGCATTTTGGCCGCATCGTCGCCGCTCAGGGCGATGGTGTTTTCGGGGCGCATGGTGACTTCGGCCACTTCGGGTTTCAGACCGGCGGCTTCCAGCGCGTTCTTCACGGCTTCGAAGTCGCCGGGTGCGGTCAGCACCTCAATGGCGCCTTCTTCATCGGCAATCACGTCCTCTGCGCCGGCTTCGAGCGCGACTTCCATGACCTTGTCCTCGCTGGTCCCCGGAGCAAAAATCAGCTGGCCCACGTTCTTGAACTGGAAAGCCACCGAGCCCTCGGTGCCCATGTTGCCGCCGTATTTGCTGAAGGCATGGCGCACATCGGCCACGGTGCGCACACGGTTGTCGGTCATGGTGTCGACGATGATGGCCGCGCCACCAATGCCATAACCTTCGTAGCGGATTTCCTCGTAGCTCACGCCTTCGAGGTTGCCAGTGGCCTTGTCGATGTTGCGCTTGATGTTGTCGGCCGGCATGTTGGCCGCCTTGGCTTTGTCGACTGCCAGGCGCAGGCGCGGGTTGGCGCTCAGGTCACCGCCGCCGGTGCGGGCCGCCACCATGATCTCTCGAATGATGCGGGTCCAGACGCGCCCCCGCTTTTCATCCTGCCGCCCTTTGCGGTGCTGGATGTTTGCCCATTTGCTGTGGCCGGCCATCGAGAATTCCTTGTGTTGATGTAATCTGCCAAGGATTTTACTTTTTGTCCTTCAGGGAGCCTGAAAACATGTCCGAACCGATGCCGATCGCACAAAACGCCCATGCCCGCTGTGAACTGCTGCCCCAGCTGGCCAACCGCCACGGCCTGATCACCGGCGCTACTGGCACTGGCAAGACCGTGACGCTGCAAACCCTGGCCGAAAATTTCTCGCGCATCGGCGTGCCGGTCTTCATGGCCGACGTCAAAGGCGACCTGACCGGCATCAGCCAGAGCGGCAAGATCGGCGACAAGCTGGCGAAGGTGCTGGCCGAGCGCGGCATTGCACTGCCCGAGCCACTGGCCTGCCCTGCTGCCCTGTGGGACGTGTTTGGCCAGCAAGGCCACCCGGTGCGCGCCACCGTGAGCGACATGGGCCCCCTGCTGCTTTCGCGCATGCTGGGTCTCAACGAAACGCAGGCGGGGGTGCTGAACCTGGTCTTCAAAATCGCCGATGACAACGGCCTGCTTCTGCTCGACATGAAAGACCTGCGCGCCATGCTGCTGCATGTGGGTGACAACGCCAAGCAGTTCACCACCGCATACGGCAACATCAGCGCGGCCAGCATCGGTGCCATCCAGCGTGGGCTGCTGCAGATCGAGGAGCAAGGCGGCGACCAGTTCTTTGGCGAGCCCATGCTCAACATCGAAGACTTCATGCAGACCGACGCAAAAGGCATGGGCGTAGTCAACATCCTGGCCGCCGACAAGCTGCTCAACGCCCCGCGCCTGTATGCCACCTTTTTGTTGTGGATGCTGTCTGAACTGTTTGAGCAACTGCCCGAGATCGGCGACCCGGAAAAGCCCAAGCTGGTGTTCTTTTTTGACGAGGCCCACCTGCTGTTCAAGGAAGCCCCCACGGCGCTGGTGGAACGCATTGAACTGGTGGTGCGCCTGGTGCGCTCCAAGGGCGTGGGCGTGTATTTCGTCACGCAAAACCCGCTGGACATCCCCGACAGTGTGCTCGGTCAGCTGGGCAACCGGGTGCAGCACGCGCTGCGCGCGTTCACCCCGCGCGACCAGAAAGCCGTGCAGGCCACCGCCCAGACCATGCGCCCCAAAGCCGGATTGGACATCGAAGCGGCCATCACCGAACTGGGCGTGGGCGAAGCGCTGGTGAGTTTTCTGGATGCCAAAGGTCGTCCCTGCGAAACCGAGCGCGTTTATGTGCTCCCCCCAGGCAGCCAGATCGGCCCCATCACGCCCGAGCAACGCCAGACGCTGATGCAAAACTCGTTGGTGGCCGGCGTGTACGAACAAGCTGTGGACCGCGAATCGGCCTATGAAATGCTCAAGGCCAACATCACGGCCCATGCCGAGAGCCCGGCCGCGCAAGCCGGACGTGACGGACAGACCGACAACGGTGTGATGGGTACGGTCACGGACCTGCTGTTTGGCACCACCGGCCCGCGTGGTGGCCAGCGCGACGGCATCGCCCAGATGGTGGTCAAGAGCGCGGTGCGCACCGCTGGCTCCACCATCGGCCGGGAGATCGTGCGCGGCGTGCTGGGCAGCCTGCTGGGCGGCAGCAAGCGCCGGCGCTGACAACTCAAGCCAGCACGAGGCTTGTGCCTTATGCCTTGAACACCTCGGTGTCGCCAGGGTTGCGCAGCATTTTGTTGACCTCGTCCTGATGCAACTCTTCGAGCACGATCATTTCGCGGGCGTATTCCTCCAGCAGCACCGAGTGGCCCTCCGCGATCTTGAGCAGATCGTAGTAGGCCGCCAGCGCGGTCTTTTCGTGCTGCAGGCTCTCGCGCAGGATGTCGCCGATATCGTGCTGTTCGGTCTCCAGCAAGGGACCGATCTTCAGCGACGGGTGACCGCCCAGCAGGGTCACCATTTCGCCGGCCTTGTGGGCATGCGCCAGACTTTCGTCGGCATTGCCCTTGAGCCATGACACGATGGGGATGCGGTTGTAGCCATACACCATCAGGGCGTAGTGCGTGTACTTGACCACCCCCGCCAGTTCCAGCTCCAGAATCCGGTTGATCGCATCGATCGCGGTTTTCCTCATTGCTTTGTCCATGATGCACTCCTTGCGGCTTTCGCCCATGGCAGGAATCTGAAGTCCTGCAAAAACATTCTGCGTCTTTCCAGACCACATGTCATCCCGAAGGACGGGTGCGACTGTGACTTCGGGCACTGACTTCAATGGCTGTCTACGCTGGAATCGATGCCTCTGCGCACGGCGCCTGCGTCCGTTACACCTTGGCACATTTGTCGGCTCCCAGGTGGACTGGCCTCGACAAAATGGGCATGGCAGGTCTTGCCCTGCTGCGCGTTTTTCACTTTCACGTCACAAGGGGAAAAGCATGAAAACCATTCCTGTTGCAGCCCTGCTGCTGGCCTCATCGGGTTTCGCCATGACGGCTTCAGCCCAGACAGAGTCGGTCAAACTGGTCTCGCCTGTGGACGGTGCGATGCTCGCTGCCGCCAACCCGGTTCAGGTCATCTATGAAGTCGTTCCCGGCCCCAAAGTCGACCACATCCACCTGTATGTCGATGGCAAGGAAACGGCTGTCCTGCGCGAAAGCCGAGGCATGCACATGGTCAATCCCCTGCCTGCCGGTGCGCATGAGCTCTGCATCAAGGCCGTGACGCGGGCCCATGTGCCCACGGGCATCGAGCAATGCAACCGGGTCACGGTCAAGTGAGATGCTGCACGCATGGCACTGCCATTCCAACTCCAAGACCTTTTGTATGCGCTGACCCAGTCAGCGCATAACTTCGGTGCGGTTGCCGTCACCGCAGCGGCCATTTTTGCGCGCTGGCCTGCACGCCAGAGCCCCGCGATCCAGCGGCAGCTGGCATGGCTGGTGCTCGCGGGATGGGCTGTGCAGGCAGCCAGCGGCGCCACCCTGGGCGCCATCAGTCTGGCCTTCTACGGTCGTTTTCCGGACATCCACGGCATCGCCTTGGCCGCCCTGCTCCTGAAGATGGCGTGTGCTGCAACGGGCCTTGTACTGGCTGCCGCATATCTGAAATCAGCAGCCGGATGGCCTGAGCAGCGCCAGAACGCGGTCTGGTCACTGCTGGTGGCACTGGCCATCACGGCCTTGTCTGCGGCGGCCTTTCTGCGCTGGTTCTCCTGAAGTCGAACATAAAAAAACCGTTGCTTGTGGAGCAGGCAACGGTTTTTGTAGAGGGATCCGGGGTAGCCCGGCCCCATTCGGCCGCAACACTCAGTCCGCAGTCGCCTCTTGCGGCTCAGCCCTGGAGCCCTTGCCTTCTTTCTTGGGCAGCGGCTGGATGTCCAGCAGCACTTCGTCCTTCTCGTCCAGATCCACCGTCAGGCGACCGCCTTCGGTCAGGCGACCGAACAGCAGCTCGTCGGCCAGTGCCTTGCGGATCATGTCCTGGATCAGGCGCTGCATCGGGCGTGCGCCCATGAGCGGATCGAAGCCCTTCTTGGCCAGATGCTTGCGCAGCTTGTCGGTGAAAGTGACTTCGACTTTCTTTTCGCCCAGCTGCTGCTCGAGCTGCAACAGGAACTTGTCGACCACGCGCAGGATGATCTGCTCGTCCAGCGGCTTGAAGCTGACCATCGCGTCCAGACGGTTGCGGAACTCGGGCGTGAACAGGCGCTTGATGTCGCCCATTTCGTCACCGGCCTGACGCGGGTTGGTGAAGCCAATGGTGGCCTTGTTCATGGTCTCGGCGCCCGCGGTGGTCGTCATGATGATGATGACGTTACGGAAATCGGCCTTGCGCCCGTTGTTGTCGGTCAGCGTGCCGTGGTCCATGACCTGCAGCAGCACGTTGAAGATGTCCGGGTGCGCTTTCTCGATTTCGTCGAGCAGCAGCACGCAATGCGGCTTCTTGCTCACGGCCTCGGTCAGCAGCCCCCCCTGGTCAAAGCCCACATAGCCCGGAGGCGCGCCAATCAGGCGGCTCACGGCATGGCGCTCCATGTATTCGGACATGTCAAAGCGGATCAGCTCGATGCCCATGATGTAGGCCAGCTGCTTGGCCGCTTCGGTCTTGCCCACGCCTGTGGGGCC
>JACCDU010363961.1_pt1 | contig 18387 bp, 19 predicted proteins | sample 7446081 | NCBI WGS metagenome assembly JACCDU01 (sample SAMN15323447, study PRJNA562643) | freshwater metagenome | isolation source: river surface water | place: USA:Blue River Watershed | collected 2017-08-17
CAGGGATTTATGCAGCGAAGTGGTCCAAGGCCATTGATGAAGAATGGGTAAGAAATTTAGCCAAAAATAGAGGCCGTCCAGAATCCGACTTCTATGTGCGACGAGATTCAATGCATGACGCATGCCCTGACTGGGAAGTGCCAGAAGAAGGCTGGAAACTAATCGAACCCTGCCTTTCACTTCCGGATGTAAACGATCGGCACGTGCTAGCAGCTGCTGTCGCCGGTCATGCTGACTCGATCGTAACTATCAATATCAAGCACTTTCCGGCATCAGTACTGGAGCCACTTGGTATTACCGCCTTGCATCCCGATGAATTTTTGCTTCAGCAGCTAGAACTCGAACCCTTATTTGTCCTGCCTGCATTCAAAGTGATGCGAGCCCGTCTGAAAAATCCCGCATTCACGCCGGAAAAATTTGTAGATGCAATGGAGCGCAATGGATTGATCCAAACTGCAGCGTTCTTGAAACAAGCATTGCAATTGATTTAATCAACTAAAGGAGATGATCTCATTGAATACAAATACCTAAGTCCAGTGTTACTTGGAATAGGAACAAGTTTCACAAAGTTTCTTAGTGCAATGGCAAAGGGCGATGTGGTGTATGACCCCGCTCCTAAGATTACAAATGCCAGTTCAGATAAGCCAAGAACTAAAGCTATCTCTGCGGCGATTCGATGATGTTCAAAGCATTTGTATGAACTTAAGCAAGCATTGTGTTTGTTTCGAAATACGACTATTCCTGCTACTCGATTGCTAGTTTCAGCTTAGGTGTCTCGACGCTGGAAACTAATTGTGTGAAGTTGGCGGTTATCAGATTTGAGGACGTCCAAAAAAATGACTCGTTTTGTTTATGTTTGTACGCGAGCAACTCCTCCACCTGCTAAGACCAAAGTGTCGATGGAATTCAGATTGATGTTTAGGAGTGGTTTAAAGATAGACATACTTGCATTTAAATAAATGAGTTGGCTTTTGCTTATGCGTATGTTTATTTAGCCACATCTGATGTCGTTTTAAACGACACCTCCCCTCAAGCTAAAGGTTCAGTTGAAATGTAGACTTTTGAATTGCTTCTATAGAGCTGACTCTTATTGCCGTTGTTTGTAGGGAAAGTATTTAGGAAAACGCACTTGACCATCTCAACTTAATCATTCAAACTTTTGCAAATGTTCCCTGACTTTTTTAAAGTAGTTTTTTCTTGCGATGTTTCTACGCCCTGTAGAGGCTGGTCTGTTCATTCAGAAATGCGAAAAACTACTACTTGGAAGATCTGGCGAACAGCAGGTCGCGGATCCTGCCAGCTAAGCTCCTCGAGCACGACACAGCAAACCTTCCAGCCACGCTCATCAGTTCTACCGCCTTAAGCGGACAGACTACTCATCAAATTGAAGGCGAGACCTGCAGCAACGTACTGCTGCTAAGTTCGGTCACCTTCAAACACACTTTGTTCATCTCGCAAAAGTTGCCGTTGCGCGACTCGTTCAACTGCGAGTTTCTCCAATAGCTACAAAGAGAATGATAGATGCTGTCTGAAATCCTGCACCTGCTAAAAACAAACCGGTGGTTTGCGCTTTTGTCCGTCGCATACTTGTTATCGACCATAGGCAGCGGGCTGACCCAAGTCGTCGTGTATGGCGAGTTGGCTCAGCGCCACGCTAGCCCTTTTGAGTTTTCCTTGGCTTACGTGTTTTCGATCCTACCTTCCGTGTTAGCGCTGCATGTTGGTAGGCGAATGTTGGAGCGATTGAGTCCAATATCGATTCTGGTCATCAGCGAAGCGGTGGGGGCGTTGGGCGTGTTGGTCCCGTTCACTGCGCTGAGATTCGAAAGCGTCAGCCTTTTGGTTGCGTCGTCTTTATTACCCGCGATCAGCATCGGTATCGGTGTGCCTGCATATAGCTTGCTGCTCAAGCGTGGTTTCGTGGACAAGGATTTCGCAACCGTTTCGGCGATTGAAAGTATCTCTCTGTCTTCTCACATCATCTTAGGAGTCGGGGTTGGAACTTTGCTTTTTCCATTTTTAGCAAGGGACGTCTACCTGGGAGTTGACTTGCTGACCTACGTTGTGTCGATCTGTCTGCTAATTGCGTCAAAAGGATCCACGCCAGTGAATGTGAATGCTGTAGACACGCATATGCCTACCTCGGACGCTCAAGGTGCTCGAAAATCCGTCAGACCCGTCGTGTACTGGCCAATCCCAATGGTTGCCGCATTAATCAGTCCGGCAATGGCTCTATTGCCAGCTGCTGGGAATCACTTTTCTTCGGTCACGTGGATTGACATGTCGCTGAACGCAAGCCTAGTACTTTTGCTCGCTCGTGGTGCTAGCCAGTTGATTGGCCCAGCACTGATCAAGCATCGCACCGTAAATGAGCTGTACAAGAACAAGTGGGCGATGGCAACCTATTTCGCCGGATTTTTTACGCTTTACTTGATTGCGTTGGCGTCAGCTTCGCTGCTTGTCGCTTGCCTGTGCGTTCTGACCTCACACATTCTGGCTTATGCGCTTAGCGCGACCGTGCAGACTGCACTTTTCAAGAAGTTCCCCGAGCGTGATCTGGTAGCGGTCTCGTCCCGGACCTATCAAGTGCAAATCATCTCGGCTAGTTTGCCCGGACTTCTTGCAGGCCTGATAGCCGAATCAACCAGTATCCTCTTGAGTTACCTTGGGCTGACCCTCTTCGTGGTCGCTGTGTGTATCGGCGTCAGCCTTGCGCAGTCCCGTCGGGCGAACGAGGAGAAGTAGAACCTGAATCTTTCAATCGAATCCTGCTCATCTCTGCTGGCTGGGTGCAAATCGGAGTGTTCGATCGACGTTGTGACCGGCGCCATAGTGCGATGTGTACGGTGACCTGCACACGACTTCTCGGCCCGTCGCAGTATGCGGTCGTCCCTTTCGAAGTCGATGAGCATTAGGCGATTGCTATTGCTATGACTCAATGAATTGAACTTCTTCTTGCTTTATAGATTGACAAAGAAATACACTGAGAAATTGTTGAGAAATCGTATGAAAAAATTTATTCAAATGACGCTTTTGACGATTGTATTGAATTTGATTTCAGCTTTTTTCGTTGTGAACTTCACAAACGAAATTCCAAAAAGTATCAATCCAAACGACTACTCGACATCGAAATATTTCTTCGAAATTGTCGTTGGTGTTCTATTTGCACCTTACATAGAAACTTGGATTTTGTATTTCGGAGTCAAGTCGTCAACATCACTCTTTAATAGATCCAATCTACTAACGGTATTTGTAGGCGCATTGCCATTAATTTTTTTGCACGGCTTAATTAGCTTGAGTAAGGTTGTAGCAATTGCATCAGGTTTTTTTGTTCAAGCGCATTATTTGAACAATTTACTAAATGAAAATTGCAGTTTGAAAAAAACAATACAAGTAGTTTTTCTAATACACGCAATCAACAATGCGTTGGCATATTTGGCGGGTTACGCATTTGGCAAGTTAGAAATTTAATCTTAGTAAAAAAGACAATGTAGCTATTTGTATCACTTAGTTGTTTCAATAAAACGATATGGATCTTCGAAAGCCATCTGCAGAAATCAGTCAAAGTTATTTTGACGCTCTAACAAAAGGGTTCAAGGACAAGTCACGCGGCATCACAACTACTATCAATGACATTCCAACAATCAAAAGTAATTTTGAAGTGTTCATAAAGTCATTTGATGACTTGGATGCGAGTGCTCAAATCATTACTTTGCCAAACGGTAATGAAGTAGAGCGTCTGCCAAGTATTACAAGATGGATTTGGGATCAAGGATTCGCAGGTTCTATCTCACTGCGATGGCAGAAGGGTACAAGTGACTTGCCTTACTATTGTTTAGGGCACATAGGTTATGAAGTTGTGGAATGGAAAAGGAATCAAGGGTTGGCGACGCTCGCATTGAAGTCTATCTGCGAACTTGCGAAGCGAATGGAAATGCCATTCGTTGAAGTTGTCACTGATACTGACAATATTCAGTCACAAAGGGTGGTTGCTAAGAACAACGGTGTTTTACTTGAGACGTTTATGAAGCCTACACATATGGCTCAAACGCTATCAAACCGCTATCGGATTGACTTGTAAATTAAATGTACGAAGTATTAGTTCGTTGGCTTGGGAAACTCATTCGGAGTAAGCACGTAGCTTGAATACCATTCGTGTATGAGTCGGGCATTCTGAAAAACACTTTTCGGTATGTTGTAGTTCTTCATCATATCGATGCCGTTAGTTTCCACCAAAACACCTGATTCAATGGTCAATTGATTGGCGCTGTCCCTCACAACTCTGAGAGCTTCAAGGTGTGATTCAAGTAATGGTGCCAGAACTAAGTTGTGAGAAGACATCACCACCATTGAATGAGCAGCTAATTGGCTAACAACTGCGGCCGTGACAGCAACAGATTCAATGTTGTTGGTTCCTCTGAATATTTCATCCAAAATAAAAACAACATTTTTATTCCCTTTGCCAATTGACAGAAGATGCTCGCCACGACGCATCTCTGCCATATATAGGCTTTCGGCATTGGCAAGAGAATCTTCAATTTGAATGCTTGAAAAAACAGGTGCAAAAGGAAGCGTTGCTTCAACGCAGTAGCAATAACCAAATGCACGAGCAGTAAGGATGTTTAGTCCAATACTTCGCAACAACGTGCTTTTACCAACGCCATTCATTCCAGTGATGAATGCGCCATTTGAAATGTTTAGTGTGAGCTTCTGAGCTTCATTGACCAATGGATTGATGATGCCTTTAGCGTGAATACTTAAATCAGTTGCTTTTGTTGCCCAGCAATAGTTATTGCAACTTCGCAAATGTTCAATCAAGCACAAGGATGCTTCAATTTCTGAAAGTGCTTCGTAACATCTTCTGAGAGATTCAAGTTCAGAACGTAAGTTGCTAACACTCTTAGAGAGAGTGACGTACTCTTTTAAAAAGAATAGGTTGGCATATTCAGCCAGCATCGGTGTTCGTTCAATTAAGCTGGGGCGCAATTTGTCAATGAGACGAATGGTTTCAACATTCAATGAAGTAGCACTTGAACATATCTTGTTTGGAAACTTCTGATCAAGCTCGCCAAAATTTTTCAATGCTGTGAGCATTGTCAAAATAGCGTCACGTTGTTTTTTCCATGCCTGCAATGTTGAGTACAGTTTGATTTGCGCCCAAGCGTTTGCCACAAGATATGCAAACATCAGCCAAATAGAAAGAACGCCAAAATCCAATTTGACGAAGACAATTGACATCAATCCAATCAGCGGGAATATCCAAAGCGAACTTGCCCAATTGGGTGTGGCGATAAAACCATCGTGGAATAGGGTCTGAGTGGGATCAACATCAATGCTGCGTAACTGCTCACGTGAGTTAGCCGCATTTAATAAAACGGATTCAGTTACAGAATCAGTGACAAAAAGTCGCAATGCGTTTGATGCAGTATTTGCATTGCTTCCGCGACGAAATTTTGAGTAAAGAAATTGGCGTCCAAAAATACTACAGCTTGAACCTATAAGCTTTAGCAAATCATTGACAAGCAAGTCTTTCCAAGTTGTATCGTCAATTCGTTCGATATCGTTTGGCCGCAACGAATTGTCATAGCCTGCGATCTCAGCTTCGGCAAACCATCCATAGCTGACAGCATTTGAATTGTCATTGGCGTGCGACTGAAAAATGACATCTTTTACGTGCTTTGATTTTTTCGCAAACGAAGTAAGAACTTCTCTAGCAGAATGGGATACTGAAGTGGGTATCAAGGTCAAGGAACGAGTTTTGATTTATATAACTATCACTCAAAGTAAACAATTGGTCAAATAATTAGCATTTTGAATAGACCTGATCTAATTTTCATCAATCTAGCTACCAAACAAATTCTATGTGTAGGACTTGGAAGGAAAAATTATTTTTTTGGATATGCGATTGACGAAGAGCGCGTCAAATTGCATGATGGATCAGTTCAAGAGTTGGTTCGTCAAACTTACGAAAATTCGGAAGCGAACCTGGTCTTGACCCTGTAGTCCAGAACCTCACTCACAAATTCTTAAACAATTTCTTAAAGTACGACTACGCTCAAGTTGTATGTTCGCTTGTTAAGTCGTTGTATGAATTTGGGATCTGTGCGAGAGATTGGGACCATTTGCCACTAAATCCAGAGCTAATTGAGCAAATAATTGATAGTGGGCCAGATGAAAACGGTTTGTTCGATATTGATGATGAGTTGATGCCGCTTGAAGATGTCAAAAATATTCTTCAAGAATTTGCTGAAGTTGAAGACTGGGCTATTGAAAATCTCTCCACACTTCAGGATTATTTTCCTGATTTGACATGGGCTGATCTAAATACTCAAGACTATTGATAGGCATCCCCCCAATTTTGTAGACACTCTTCATAGCGCAATTTGACGTCTCTCGAACAAAGCGATTTGTATTAGGTCAGCAGAAAGGCACCGGAGTCGATTGTTTGATTCACGTTCTACTTGGTGGTTGTGTAGTCAGAGGTAAAACATCTTGATAGACATAGTGCGGTTCTTAGCGCAACCCGACAGCCGCTCAACTGCGCTTGAAATAAAGCAATGCCAATGAGATGCTGACTTGTAAAAATCCCAAGAAATGTAACTGAACGGACGGCTGCAAATAAACTGAAGTGGTCGTCACGAATGCTAATGAAGCAAAGCTACCTATTACCGAACCAAGAGAAATTAGCGAAGTAATGCGTCCTATATTTTCGACTTTGCTGTACTCCTGCACCAAAGTACGAAGTGATATTCCTAGCAATACTGCTGTGATGCCAGCGATTATCAGCACCGCCATAACGGCTGCTTGATGAAAGCTCGCTAGCTGTGATACCCCGACAAGACTAGCGCCGCTGAGTAGGCTGAAAAATGCAGGGTTGATGGATTTAGCAAGAGTGCTGTTTGTGAAATAGCGTGAACCAACAAATACGCCAATTCCTTGTGATGCCATGAATAGCGCTATGGCTTGTATGTCAAATCCTACATTTGTGAAATGCTGAATGTACAAAATACCGAGCGCCCCTGTCGCAGCCGCATTTGTCACAGACAAAATCAGGAGCGGCTGTAATTTGGCGTTCTCTATGATTAATTTGATGCCGCTTTTTGTGTCAGCCCAGAATGATTGTCTGGAAATAAGACTAACTTGATTTGAGGCAACGAACAGCGCAGAAGCAATACCAAATAAGAAGCTGCCAGCATTCAACATAAAGACAAGTTGGTAACCAAACGCTCCGATTAGAAGTGCACCAACGCTAGGGGCAATTACAAGCGATGCACCTTGAATAGAGGATAGGAGTGATTGTGCGCGAGCGGAATTTTCGGCAGTAACATTTCGCTTAATGATTGCTTGTTGAAGCGCTGCAAAAATTGTTGAACAGACAGAAGATGTAGAAGCAACAATCGTGACCATTAAAAAACTGGGTGAAGCACTTGAGTACGCAAGAGTGCCGATGGCAGCTGCACGTACAAGTTCAAGGGCAACCAGAAGATTGCGATTGGAGTGTCGATCAATTACAGCGCCGATAAAAGGAAGGGTGACAATTGATATCAAACCACTGATTGCAAAAATCAGAGCGCTTTCGAATCTTGATCCGGTGATTTCGTAGTACCAAAGAGGCAGAGCTAAGGTGTGGATGTTGTTGAAAAAAGTTGAAACAGCCTGCAGCCGAAAGTACCACCAAAAATTACGTTCACGCACTACAGTACCTTTCAACTCCTCCACCTAACAAGCCCAAAGTGTCTTTTGAACTCACATTGATGTTTTTGAGTGGTTTAGAGGTAGACATGTCGGTAATGAAAAAATGAGTCTGCTCTTGTATTGTGTTAGTAATTAAGCCATAGCTGACGTCGTTTTACACGACACCGTAACTCAAATCAAACACTCAGTTGAAATGTAGACTTTTGAATTGCTTCAATAGAGCTGACTCCTATTGCCGTTGTTTCTAGGGAAAGTATTTAGAAAAAAGTTCTTGACCACTTCAGTTTAATCATTCAAACTTTTAGAAATGTTCACAGACTTGTTTAACGCAATTGCTTTTGCTAATGCTTCTACGGCAGGTCAAGTCACGTCTACTCGTCAAATGACGGAGATGCCATACAGGCGGACTTTGTGAACTAACGGCAAGACCTAATGCCACCCCACAAAGCCCGCTTACTCAGCGGGCTTTTTTGTTGTCCAAAACTTACCCAAAGGATGATTGACATGAGTGATTTGAAGATTTCTATTCGTAGAGCAGAACCTAATGATGCCGCAGGCTGCTGTGAATTGATGAGAAATGAAGATATCTTCGCAGGATTGCTTCAGTTGCCATACCCAACAGAAACAGCTTGGCGTGAAAGGCTTTCAAGTAAATCAAATGAGGGCGACATTCTGTTGGTAGCTGTTGATAACAGTGAAGTGATTGGACAGATAAGCTTGTTTGGAAATACACAAATGCGTCGAAGACACGCCGCTATGTTTGGACTGGCAGTGATTGGACACGCACAGGGCAAAGGTGTGGGCTCAGCCTTGTTGAAGGCAATGATTGACTATGCTGACAGCTGGACAACATTTCTACGAATAGAACTAACCGTCTATGCTGACAATGCTAAAGCTATTGCTCTATACAAGAAGTTTGGGTTTGAGCAAGAAGGCGTATTGCGCAACTATTCGCTGAGAAATGGACGTTTTGAGGATGTGCTGACGATGGCACGTTTTAATCCAAATCAGGCGCTAGCTAAGTGAAATAGAGAAGTTGCAATTGACTTGTTGTGAGTGACCCTGACCCAGTTTCCTTACCACTCAGAAGTTAGTAAATCCGGGTCAAGGTCACTTTCGGCGATGCTACTGTCGTTTTACACGACGCCTTATATCAATACAAGCAATCTCAAATCGCTATCGAATTTACTTTTGTAGTTGCTTTTTATTTTTAAAAACATCTGGATACGTGTACAAGTAAAAATCTACGGCGTCCGAAACATTCAATTCCATTAATTTCCGTAATCCAGGTACAAGCATGATGGTCAAGCTAAGAATGAAAAGACATGCTGAGCTTAGGTAAAACCATGTGGCAGAGTCGTAATGAATCACCCATGCCGTGGCACAAACTACACCGACTTGAGTAGCAAAAGCATTCAGGGTAATGTTAGAGCCAGCAAATTGTGCTCTAACGAATTCAGGCACAGCAACTCTGCGTTGAGAAGCACCTGCTTGGATTCGCAATGAAAGTGAAAAGTTGGCAAGAAACAATAAAGCAGCTAATCCATACCCATTGTTGTAGCTAATAAATAAACCGCTTATGCAAACAAAAATACTTAGAAAAATTGCGGAACTGACACATAAAACCCATGCATTAATTATTCTTAATAAGCGCGGCGCCAATAATGCACCTGCGACAAGACCTGCGCCACTACTTGCTTCTAGCCATCCAAGCCAACTATTCGCCCACTGATTCTCAATAATGATACGTGGCAGCACTATGCCAAACGTAGGAATCACAAACAACAACTCAAGGAAGACTTGAAGAGCCACAAATCGCTCTGTAGCTATAGACCAGCGCATACGAAAGCCATTAGATACATTCTTTAGCCAATCGCTAAACTCAGCAGAAGTTTCGGTAATTGATTTTGAGTTCTCAATTGCTGATGTTTGAAATTTACTGCCAACAGTTAACAGAAGGAAGTAGCTCAAAGGCACGGCAATAAGCGCAGGTAAGGTCAGTATTGCCATTAATGCTTCATCAGGTTTCCATATCAAAAGGCTGATGCCACCCATGATTGGTCCAATCATTCTGGTTGAATACATAACAGCAGATTCCAATCCGATGAAGCTATTCAATTCATTATTGCTAACTAGCTTCACGCTAATTTTCGGTATTGCTGTTCCTTCAAATGCCTGTGCAACAGCAGTCAAAGCAAAGTATGAAATCCAAAAAACAAGATTGATTGTGTTTGTCCATAAAGTAAAAGCCAAAATTGCGGAAAAAATAGCACTTGAAAATTCACAAAAGAAAATGATTTTCAGTGGATTAGAGTTGTCAACTAGTGGCGCTACTATCGGCGTTAAGGCGAATCTAAGCGCGGCACTAGTTAGCAAACACAGCGCAAGCGACTCCATTGAGATTGACTGTGTGACCAATAAGGCAATTAGTGGTGGCATAGCGGACGAGGCAAGCCCTCGAATTCCATTCACCACTAGAAATGAATATTGAATTTTCACTAATGCCTCAAAAATAGAGCGAATATAAAAATTGTTACTATCACTTAAAGCAGTCAGTTGGTCAAATTTTTGGTGTTTTACCAATACATAAACGGATTTAGTAAAGTCTCAATATGGCTAAAAAGAACTACCGTAATCTGCTCATTGGAGATGGACTCTCGGCGTTCGGGTCGTGGATCGACTTCTTGGCTATCCTTACCATGGCGGCATACTTCTACAAAGTGAATGCCTTCGAGATGGCTGCAGTTAGTGCAGCAGCACTACTGCCCGGAATATTGCTGGCAAAGCGTATTGGTCAAGCTGTAGACGGCGCCAATCCTAAAACACTCTTGCAGCTGTCAATCGGCGGCAGGTTACTCATGACCGCTGCCATCGTCTTCAGCGCAAACCTTTACCTCTTCTTAGTTTTTGTTGCTATCCGCTCAATCTTCACTAGCGTAGCCCCGCCTGCTATTAACGTTTTGGCTGTTAGAACAATTGAGCAAGATGAGCGTCCACGGTTTTATTCTGCTTTAAACGTGATCAACAACAGCGCCAAGGTAATAGCGCCAGCAATCGGAACAGTCGCAAGTTCACTGTCTAGTGAAGTGTTTGCTCTTTTACTTTCAGGACTTTGCTCGCTGCTCGCCATGCTGTTTTTCGGACGACTCGCTGTCCAGCCTACTAAGACACGTTCCATGCCGAATCAGGCGAAATCGTCATTGATAGATCAGCCCAACTTCTTGCCATTTGTTTATGTTGCTGCGTCTTATGCTTTCTTCGTATTCATGGTGAACAATTTGGTGCCATTGGCATTGCAACAGTCTGGTTTCGATAAGGCACTTTTAGGAATTCTTATCAGTTGCTCTGGGGCAGGAAACATCTTGACTGGCATATGGCTTGCTAAGAGAAGTAGAGAAGCAACTATCACACCGCAGCTGATAAGTGTTGCCCTACCAGCAAGCCTGCAGGCAATTGGCTTCGGTTGTATTGGCGTGGTGCTGGCATCGGCACCCAATCTACATCAAGTTCTTTTGCCCATTTGCTTCTTCATCATCGGAACCTTCAGTGCTAGGTTCGCCATTCAGTGCAACGTCTACATGTCAACGTACTTTGCTTCAAATATTGGCGCTGTTTCGGCAGCAGTTCAGGGATACCAGAACGCCATGATTCTTATTGCACCCATAATTGGAGCTGTCGTACTGGAGAATGCTGGACCAAGTAATTTGTTTTTGTTTGCCGCGGCTCTGGGGCTAACTAGCTACGGCTTGTTGATCCTGAAACTAAAGGTCTTAAACCGTGCCGCTCCGCAGCCGTAGTCTCATTCAACTTGCGCGAGTGAGCTTGATCGTTGCTGCGAGCTGTCACAGCCGTTAACTGTCGTGTAATACGACTCAACTATGCTAGCCCAAGTCACTGGACACATGCTTGGCAAGAACCATGTGGGTGGTTTATTTAATGCGAAACAAGTTAAGACTGATTCTCATCAGATTTAATCGCAAAATATTTTGGAATAAATTTAGTAAGCAACCAGCCCCAAAGCAAACCGCCCGCAAGTATTTGAATGCAAAAACTAATTGTTGCTTCAGTGCTGAAGCCTGATGCATAGAGGTTCTGAGCACCCTGCAAACCCGTAATAAATGCTGCTACCAAGAATGCACGTGGGCTAATCCAATTTGGAAACTTTAAATTCATGGTTTGTTGTGATCAATAGAGTTGATGAATTTCTTGGCTGCTACTTGTGAAAATTGCGCCACATATTGGTTATAGATTAAAGTACAACTTTATTCAACTAAGACGCTTGCATGAAAATTCTAAAAAAATCACTTTTTGTTGTTCTAGCTCTTTATTGTTCGACGGCATTCTCTGCTCAATGGATGCTTGTAAGTAAGCAATTTGTATCTGACCCTTCGGGCGGAATGTGGTTTTGCACATACAAAATTGCAAATGCAGATATTCAGAAAAGTATTCAGTCGAAAAATCCCTGCCCGATGTTTATCAATGATTGATTTTAGGGGGTCGGAAGATGTCTATTGCTTTAGCCATTCGCGATCGGAAACTCTTGTCTTTTAGCTACGAAGGCTTTGCTAGAGAAGTTGAGCCACATTGTCTGGGAATCGACAAGAAGGGGCACCCAGCACTAAGAGCGTTTCAAATTGCTGGAGGTAGTGAGTCTGGTGAGTCTGTCGGCTGGAAGATGTTTCACGTGAATGAGATCAAAAATCTTCGCGTCCTTGAACGTACGTTTTTACATCCCAGACAGGGTTACAAGCGAGGGGATACAGGGATGAAGCAGATTCAAGAAGAAATATGATTCTGTTAGATTTTGAACAATTTAATAATACAAAGGACGATGTAACACAACGCAGTCATAGTCTTGGTTTACTTGCTTGCGGGCATTTAATCAAATCTGCGAGCTTTAACACTATTCAACTATCGTGTTAAAGGATTCTCTTGTGCTGAGCGTTGGGCCATCGTTCGTTTATTTTCTATCGGCAGTAGCACGAAGTATTGTCAGCTGGTTTTCTGCTTGAATGGCTTTGATCGACTCCAAACAGAAGGTCGACCTCAGTTCTCAAAGCGGGTATTGATTCAAAACGGTGTTTGATCACTTCCTGTAATCGCCCGTTAAACCGGCTAGTCCCTGCTTGCAACTAAGATACATTTCGATTATCTCAAAAGGAATTATCGTGACTCTCAATGACCTCGCAGTGTGGGCTACCCTCGGCGCGTTCATCTTTCCGCTGTTCTCGTTGGCGTTCTCGGCTCGTCGCTGGTTGGCGATCCGTGACGCTGAGCTCAAAGCTGCACGATTCCAAACTTATCATGGACTAATCCACAGCATCAGTTCTGGCACCAATGAACGAGGTGTCATGAAACTAACAAGTCAGATCGCCTACATTTATGAGTTGCGGAATTTTCCCGAGTACGCGCATCTCACGAAATCCGTTTTGACCTTGCTGGGAAATGAATGGATGGAGCGAGAAGCAGGTCAGATGAAAGTCGAACTCGTCAAAGCAGTCGACGAAACTTTGGCACATGTTCAGCGAGCGACATAACAAGCTAGTCGACGTTGATGCTGAATTATGATCAGCAGTTATGCAACCTCATTTTTATCACGTGTCACAGACCCGTTGAGAGTCAGCTTTCACTAGCATTAAACCTACTGCTCCAAGTCGATTGCCGTCTAAGACTGCAAAAAGGTATCGCAGCTATGAACTGTCGTCTTATTTGACACCTCAAGCCAGCGGCTCAGCAGCCATAGTGGCTGTCAACTTGCGCGAGTGCTCTGAATCATTTCAGTGAGCTGTCACAGCCGTCAACTGTCGTGTTAAACGACATAAGGATGACGCGGCATCTAAAGCGATACGACAACAAGCAAATTCAAAAGATCATTGGCACGTTGCGCTCATGCATTTGGTTTGACCATTAGATATTCTTTGTAAGAAGAGCGACCGTCGGAAGTGATTCGAAAACAGCCATTGTTTTTGTCGTCAATGATTCGATATTTGAAACCGAAATTTTTGCATTCATACAGCTTTGCCTCAGATACCCATGCTAAAGATGCACCATCAGTGCAATCGGGTTCGTATCGCCTATCAACTTCTACAAATTTCCGTTCAGATGAGACTATCTGCTTCGCTTTGGCGTAGACATCCTCCCCCATTTTTTTGAAAAATCCTGTGATCAAGGCGCCAGCCGCAGTACCGATGAAAAATCCAATAGATAAGCTACCCAGATCAATGCTCATATGTGTTTACTTCTAAATATAGCTTCACGTTGCTTTGGCATGTAGTAATTAGTGGGATGCCAATTTGGCTGCGTGCAAAGTTAATCTGATGCATGGCTCTAAGTTTCAAAAAAATTCAGAGTAATTTTTCGCCCTTCTGGGTATTCTGATCGACCGTGACCACCCATTCCAGTAGATCGTGACCAGTGAATTTGACGGATCGTGACCACCTGTTTTGATCGATCGTGACCACTTTGGGGGTCTGGATCAAATTACTGGTCACGATCATCAAAACGGCACAGCCACCCCACGTTATTGCGTATTTGTTTAACCCTATGTGCGGTTACAGCACACAGCTGCTGCGTCCAAATCTTAATTGTTCGGGGCTTGTGTCCAGTAGCTTGGCAAGACAAACCATTTTTTCTTGCGTAGGCATCGCTTTACCAAGTAAGCAGTTTCTTGCGGTGTGTGGAGTTACTGGTCTGCCATCAAAGTGCAGATTAAACAAGTTACCTAAAAGTGTAGGGCTAGGTTTGATGCCTTTGGCGGATATTGCTATAGCTAGGCGTGTTGCAAATTGAAAGTGCTCAGTTTGTGTAGGTGTCAAAGTAGTCCTAAGTGCGTACAGGCAATCTTAGAACTTAATCGAGGTACTTACGCTTACATTCGCTGTCGTGTAAAACGACACGGAAATCGATTCTTCATTTCAATATTCAGACGAATCTTTCCTACCAGATTGCACTTAAGCAAAACTGATGTCTATAAAACTTTATTCAATAACAAAACCCCCGCAGCGTTGCCGCTGCAGGGGTTTTTATTTTCTAAATCAACTGACTTGCGTCAGCGTCAAATTAGAAAGAGTGGCGAATGCCGACTTAAATTGACCAACATAGAATCAATAAGCGTGACGAATACCAAACCAAGTTGCTGTTTTGGTATTGACTGTGTCGTTAGCCACTTTCCATGTATTTGCTTCAAGCACAGTACGCTTACTCAGAGCGTAATCTATGCCGACTGCTGTAACATCTTTGTTTGCTGCCAATTTGTCATTTTTGCGAGCTAATTTTAATGTTGTAACGCCAAATGGCACTAACGCGCTAAGTGTCAAATAATTTTGATTTTGAACGCCATTAACCGCATCGCTTTTTCCACTGATAAAGCTGAGCTTGGCAACTTTAAAGTCATAAGATCCACCAAAATCCTTACCTTCGCTTCCATTGTTGGCACGCTCAGAGCTTGCAATTGCCGTAATTGGGCCATTTGCATAAGACACACGCATTTGTTGAGAATTTTGTGCAGGTTTTCCAGAAACACCTGATTGAAACGAGTTAAAAGCTCCTCCCAATTGAACAGCGAAACCACCAATTGTTGGTGAGGTGTAACGAATCTGGTTATCTTCAGTAGCACCACCGCCACTTGTGGTTGCAAGTGTATTCAACAAAACACCTTGTGTTGTTGAGCCGAAACCTGTGTAGGCCCACATACCATCGAAACCAATGCGGCCCATTTGGATAGTACCCATTGAACCTTTGAGGCCAACAGAAGCGTAATGGAACAAATCAGATTTACCAGCGGTACCTGATGTTGATGCAAGATCAGCTTGTGAATTTGCATTCAACCCGCTAGTTGCGTCCCAACGGAGTTGCGTAGAGGCCAATGCTTGCATACCACCGCCCAAATCTTCAACGATCTGGAAGTTCATGGTGTTACCAGAACCTTGTGTAGTTTGCAGGCCTTTCAAGCCTGTTGTAGTTTGACCGTAACCAATTCGCATACCGCCGCCAATAGTTACAGAAGATTGGGCCATAGCGGCGCCAGAAGCGGCCAAAACAGCCAATGCGTACAGTATTGAAATTGCTCAGCAATTTACATAAACATGCCATAAACACCTCATCAATTCCCCATATGAATTCGCAGTAAAGTTGTACGGTCCCAGGTTTACAACTTTCCAGAAAATATTTTTATACGAGAACTAATGGGGATTTATGATGATTTATAGGTGATGTATGGTGCGCTGATTTTGAAGGCTTGATTGCATTTTCGATGTACAACTGTACACTCCAAAAAATGCTTGATCAATTCTCAAATATTGCCGCCGAAGCTGCCAACGACTCATCGTTTGGATCTCAAAGCAGGGAAAGAACAGTTCCAATTCCTCAAAGTATCACACCTGTACCTGGCTATCCACGAAAGCTAGTGGTTTTCAAAATCAGAGCCAGTAGATTCTGGCAAGTAAGGTGTTGGCTCAACGGTAAAACACATCGTAAAAGTACTCAATCACAATCACTCAGGGTTGCACAATCATTTGCACGAAGATATTACGAGTTGCTTCTTGTAAATCATTTAAGACAAGTAGATTCCATTGTTGTAATAGAAAACAGCAAGGTTGAAATAAAAGAAGTTAAAACGCAACTTACTTTCGCTGCTATGACAGCACAAATGTTTGCTAATGAACAGGCAAGAGTTGAGCGAGGAGAGTTTTCTCGCCTTAGTTTGCAAGTGCTACATAACAGATTTGATTTGCATATTTTGCCTCGATGGGCTAGCTGGTCAGTAAAAAAAATTGACTACAAAGAGCTGCTCAACTTCGTGCAGTTTTTAAGTAAAACCTTATCCAGTATTACTGTTAGGCAATACTTAGTGGGTATACGTAAAGTGTTGAAACATGCAGTTGCGGTTGGCGCATTGGATGTATTGCCTGAGTTCCCAAAAGTTAAAATTGTCACAACACCGCGTGGAGCATTTACGCCGAGCGAGTACTGGAAAATCATCCGTTGCGCTAGAAGGTTGCAGAACACAGAACATCCAGATAGCAAGAAATTACTGCGGAAAAACTTTCGATTAAGGTATGCAGAGAAAACCATGCCGAAAGATGTCGCATGGGCAATTGGCTTCATGGTCAATAGTTTTATACGTCCCAGCGATCTCAAAACTCTCAAGCATCGACATGTGGAAGTTGTAAAAGGTAAAAACACATATTTAAGATTGAATCTGCCTGAAACAAAAAGTCACAGCATGCCTATCGTGACTTTGCAGCCTGCTGTACGAATTTATGAACAGCTCGCTAAGTACCATGCAGAGAATGGACTAGCAAAGCCTGATGACTACTTGTTCTTGCCCTACATCAACGATCGCCATTACGCACATTGGGTTCTGGCTTTTTACTTTAACTGGGTTCTGGCAAAAACAGATCTAAAGTTGGGACCACATGGTCAAGAGCGAAGTCTCTACAGCCTAAGGCACTCTTCAATTACCTTTAGATTGCTTTACGGTCAGGGAATTGATTTGCTGACTCTTGCACGAAATGCACGTACCAGCGTAGAAGTTATTAATAATCACTACGCCAGTACAGTGACGGGAGAACAAAATATCGCGCTTTTGCAAAGTCGTCGCAACAAGCAGCAATGATTATTTTTGATTCAATCCCACCGTATATCAATCGCTGCCTTAAGCCAGCCTGTCCGCGGACATCTTCGCCAGTGGTTCGTGTGTCTCAGTTTTCATCACCTCTTTTGAATCCTTTGGTGATCCAAGATACAACAACACCAACACCATAAACAAACGCTACCAAGAGAGTAGAAATGAATGCACCCATTCCAATGAACATCAACCACGCCTCTCTTTCTCTACTTTGGAACCGCTGTTGATATATTGCTTCAGTGATGGGCTTTTTATCGTCGGAAAACTGGCGATGACTGTAGATGTGATAGCAGGTACTTCCATCTGTTGAGAACTCTGGCTCGATCAGTTTGTCGAATTCACCACTCATATATGGAACACAAAGAGGATTCTTCATTTCCTTTTCAGCTGCCCACAACATTTCGTATCTAAATGACCTTCCTTTGTCGGACTCCGTCAATGGATAAATTATGATGAAGTACAAAAAGCAAACAACAGAGCCGACAAACCAGAGTCGTTGCCATCCGTTAGCTGCGATCAACCATTGCTTTAGAGACTTGCGAGCCATATTCACTGCACTTTCTTGTAACCCGCAGTACCAGCCTCGTTCAAGCACTTGTTGTATTCAGCAGTTGCCGTTACACGTGCCAATGTGCTGTCGTGTGAAACGACATCTTCATAGCCCGTGCCCGCCATTGTGCGGGCTTTTTGACGCCTGCATGTACCATGCAACTCAGACAAGTCTGAGGATCAAGCCATGAACAGCAGCGAATTCGATCTTGATGCCATTCATCAGCTCAGCTTTGGCAATGAGCAACGACTGGTGGCAGCTAAGCAGGCTGGATGCTTTGATTGCCTGGCTATCTTTCCTGCACATGACATCAAGTCATGGGTCAATGACAAGCCCATCCGCACGGCTTCGCGCGGGGACTGGTTGGGGTCGACGATGGGGTGTTCCTTGCCTTCGGTCATGCCTTATTGTCGGTCAGTTGCAGGCGGGTTTTGAGCGACAACACAGCGCTTTTGTGTGGGCAGTTGTCGGCTGGAGTTCACCCGAGAGGACACAGCTTCAGCAAGTGGCGCAA
>JACCDU010711817.1_pt1 | contig 18374 bp, 17 predicted proteins | sample 7446081 | NCBI WGS metagenome assembly JACCDU01 (sample SAMN15323447, study PRJNA562643) | freshwater metagenome | isolation source: river surface water | place: USA:Blue River Watershed | collected 2017-08-17
ACCTCCATCCTCAAGCGCAACAGCTGCGGCAAGGCGCTGGACATCGCCCGCATGGCGCGCGACATGATGGGCGGCAACGGCATCAGCGCCGAATACGGCGTGGCCCGCCACCTGGTGAACCTGGAAGTGGTCAACACCTACGAAGGCACACACGATGTGCACGCCCTGATCCTGGGCCGCGCCATCACGGGCATTGCCGCGTTCTCCAACTGAGGGCCGCAGGGTTGGGTGGATCGGATCGCTGCCGCGATCCGGTTCGGCCCGTCCCTATCTTGGGGCCTGGTCAGGGCGGGCTTTACCCAACTTCACTCAGACGGACTTGACGCCTTGGAGGGGAAAAACTACATTTACTAACCTGTTGGTCAGTAAATGAATCCCTCCGAATCTCTCCCCCACAAGCGCGAACGGCGCAAGCAGGCGCGGCCCGGCGAATTGCTGGATGCCGCGCTGGATTTGTTTGTCGAAAACGGCTTTGCCGGCACCCGTTCCGAAGAGGTGGCCGCCCGCGCGGGCGTGTCCAAAGGCACCCTGTTTCTGTATTTCCCAAGCAAAGACGAGCTGTTCAAGGCCGTGGTGCGCGAGAACATTGTGCGCCACCACACCGAAGGCATGGAGGAGCTGGCGCGCTTCGAGGGCACGTCTGCCCAGCTGCTCGAACACCTGATGCTTGAATGGTGGCGGCGCTTTGGCGCGACCAAGGCCTCGGGCATTTCCAAGCTGGTCATGAGCGAAGCCAGCCACTTTCCGGATCTGGCCCGCTTCTTCCAGCAAGAGGTGGTGGAGCCTGGCCACGCGCTGATCCGCTCGGTGCTTCAGCGTGGCATCGACCGGGGCGATTTCCGCCCGGTGGACATTGAATTGAGCATCCATTCGGTGCTGGCGCCGCTGTTGTTCCTGGTGACCTGGAAACACTCGATGGCGCCTTGCTGCCCGACCCACCCCATCGACCCCGAAGCCTTCATCCGCCACCACGCCGATTTGCTGGTGCGAGGCCTCGCCATCGTCCCTTCTTCTGACACCCCATGAAAAAATCCACCCTCTGGACCGTTGGCGCCGTGCTGGTGGCCGCCCTGGCTGTGGCCGGCCTGCGCATGAGCAAAAAACCCGCGCCCGCACCGGCTGTGGCCACCGAAGCGCCGATGGAGCTGGCCGCCAGCGACCTCTACACCGCCCGCACCACCGCGCTGAACCTGGGCCTGCCCGTGTCGGGCACGCTCAAGGCCACGCAGACCGCAGTGGTCAAGGCACGCGTGGCGGGTGAACTGATCGACCTGCAAGTGCGCGAAGGCGACCGCGTGCAGGCCGGTCAAGTGATCGCCCGCATCGATTCGACCGAATACCTGGCCCGTTGGCGTCAGGCCCAGCAGCAGGCCGATGCGGCGAAAGCCCAGGCCGACATTGCACAAAAGCAGTACGAGAACAACGCGGCCCTGGTGCAGCAAGGCTTCATCTCGCAGACCGCCTTGCAAACCTCGCAGATGAGTCTGAACGGGGCGCGCTCGTCCTACCAGTCGGCTCTGGCCGCCGCCGATGTGGCCCGCAAGGCGCTGGACGACACCACCCTCAAGGCCCCCATGGCCGGGCAGGTGTCGCAGCGCTTGGCCCAAAACGGCGAGCGCGTGGCGGTGGACACCCGCATCGTGGAAATCGTCAACCTCGCCCAGCTCGAAATGGAAGCCGCCTTGCCCGCGCAAGACGCTGCGCGCGTGCGCACCGGCATGGCCGCACAGTTGCAGGTGGAGGGCCTGGACACCCCCCTGCAGGCCACCGTGCTGCGCATCAACCCCAGCGCCCAGGCGGGCAGCCGCAGCGTGCTGGTGTACCTGGGCGTGGCCGGCCGCGAGGGCCTGCGCCAAGGTCTGTTTGCCCAGGGCAGTTTGGGCACGGGCACAGCACAAGCCCTGGCGGTGCCGCTGGGCAGCGTGCGCACCGACAAACCCCAACCCTATGTGCAGGTCATCGATGGCAGCGTGGTGCGCCATGTGGCCGTGGAAACCGGCGCGCGCAGCGAGCAGGGTGGCGTGACGCTGGTGGCCGTCAAAGGGCTGGCCGAAGGCGCCCAGGTGCTGGCCGCGTCCGTGGGCCCCGTGCGCGAAGGCGTGAAGGTGGCCACGGCGCCCAGCGCACCGGTCGCACGCTGAAGGGACCGCACGCATGTGGTTCACCCGCGTCAGCCTCAAGAATCCGGTTTTTGACACCATGCTGATGGCGGCCCTGGTGGTGCTGGGCCTGTTCGCCTACCAGCGACTCAAGGTGGACCAGTTCCCCAACATCGACTTCCCGGTGGTGGTGGTCAGCACCGAATACCCGGGTGCCTCGCCTGAAATCGTGGAGAGCGAGGTGTCCAAGAAGGTCGAGGAAGCCGTCAACTCGATCGCCGGCATCAACGCCCTGACCTCGCGCAGCTACGAAGGCCAGTCGGTGGTGGTGATCGAGTTTCAGTTGCACATGGACGGGCGCAAGGCCGCCGAAGATGTGCGCGAAAAAGTGGCCGCCGTGCGGCCCACCTTGCGCACCGAAGTGAAAGAGCCCAAGGTGCTGCGCTTCGACCCGGCCAGCCGCGCCATCTGGTCGCTGGCGGTGGTGCCTGACGCCGGCAAAGGCCAAGCCCTGTCGGCGGTGGAGATCACCAACTGGTCGGAGCAGGTGCTGAAAAAGCGCCTGGAAAACGTGCGCGGCGTGGGCTCGGTCACCTTGGTGGGCGGCACCCGGCGCGAGATCAACCTGTACCTGCAGCCTGCGGCCATGGAGGCGCTCGGCATCACCGCCGACCAGGTGGTCAACGCTGTCAAGGCCGAGAACCAGGACCTGCCCGCGGGCGCCATCCGCTCCCGTGAGCAAGAGCGCATGGTGCAGGTGCAGTCGCGCATGCAGCGGCCCGAAGACTTCAACCGCATCATCGTCGCGCGCAAGGGCAACACGCCCATTTACCTGTCGCAGGTGGCGCGGGTGCAGGACGGCGCGCAAGAAGTGGACAGCCTGGCCCTGTACAACGGCCAGCGCACGCAATTGCTCACGGTGCAAAAGTCGCAGGACGAAAACACCATCGAGGTGATCGACGGGCTGGTCAAAACCGTGGCCGCCATGCAGGCCGAAGTGCCTGCAGGCTTGCGGGTGGAGCCGATCACCGACGCCTCTCGCCCGATCCGCTCGGCCGTCGACAACGTGCGGCGCACCTTGATCGAGGGTGCGGTGCTCACGGTGCTGATCGTGTTCCTGTTCCTCAACTCCTGGCGCTCGACTGTCATCACCGGCCTGACGCTGCCGATCTCCCTGATCGGCACCTTCATGTTCATGAACATGTTCGGTTTCACCATCAACATGATCACCTTGATGGCGCTGAGTCTGTGTGTGGGCCTGCTGATCGACGATGCCATTGTGGTACGCGAAAACATCGTGCGCCATGTGCAGATGGGCAAGAACGCCTGGCACGCGTCGCTCGACGGCACGCAGGAGATCGGTCTGGCGGTGCTGGCCACCACGCTGTCCATCGTGGCGGTGTTCCTGCCCATCGGCTTCATGCAGGGCATCATCGGCAAGTTCTTCCACGAGTTCGGCATCACCATCGTGGCGGCGGTGATGATCTCGATGTTCGTCAGCTTCACGCTCGACCCGATGCTGTCGAGCATCTGGCACGACCCGGCCATTCACGCGCATGGCGAGCATCCAGCGCCGCGCAGCCTGTATGACCGCACGCTGGGCCGCGTCACCAACGCATTCGAGACCGCCACCGACCGCCTGGCCGACGGCTACCAGACCGTGCTGGCCTGGTCCTTGGTGCACAAGCGCAAGACGGTGCTGCTGGCTCTGGGTATCTTCGTGCTGAGCGTGGTGATGCTGCGCTTTGTGGGCACCGAGTTCGTGCCCAAAGCGGACTTTTCCGAAACCACGGTCAATTTCCAGACCCCCATCGGCTCCTCGCTCGAAGTCACCGAGGCCAAAGCACGGCAAATCGACGCCATCCTGCACGAGTTCCCGGAGGTGCGTTACACCGTCACCACCCTCAACACCGGCAACGCCCTGGGCAAGCACAACGCCAGCATCTACATCCGCCTGGTGGACCGCAAGGACCGCCAGCGCAGCGTGGACCAGATGTCGGCCGTGTTGCGCGAGCGCCTGCAGCGCGTGCCTGGCATTTTGGTCACCCACGTGGGCCTGCTCGACGCCATGGGGGGCAACAAGCAGATCGAGTTTTCCATCCTCGGCCCCGACCAGCACGAGCTGGAGCGCCTGGCACGCCTGGCCATGGACAAGCTGCGCGGCATCGACGGCTTGGTAGACCTGGATTCGAGCGTACGTGCCGACAAGCCCATGATCGCGGTGCGGGTGCACAGCGAATCGGCCTCCAACCTGGGGTTGGGCACCGCCACACTGGGCGGCCCGCTGCGCACCTTGCTGGCCGGCCAGACCGTCGGCAACTGGCGCGCGCCCGACGACCAGACCTACGACGTGCAGGTGCGCCTGGCCCCCGAATCGCGTGACCACCCGCAAGACCTCGAACGCTTGCCCTTCGCGGTCACCTCCGGCAGCGACGGCACACCGCGCATCGTGCGCCTGGGCCAGGTGGCGCAGGTGCTCGAATCCACCGGCTCCAACCAGATCAACCGGCGTGACCTGTCGCGCGAAGTCGCGCTCAACGCCAACACCTACGGCCGCACCATGGGCCAGGTGTCGAGCGACATCCGCCAGGTGATGGATGGCATGCACCTGCCGCCGGGCTACCGCTACCAATTCAGCGGCTCGACCAAGAACATGGCCGAATCGTTTGGCTACGCGGTGTCGGCACTGGCCATGGCGGTGATCTTCATCTACATGATCCTGGCCAGCCAGTTCAAGAGCTTTTTGCAACCGCTGGCGCTCATGACGTCGCTGCCGCTGACCCTGATCGGTGTGGTCCTGGCGCTGCTGCTGTTCGGTTCCTCGCTGTCGCTGTTTTCCATCATCGGCGTGATCATGCTGATGGGGCTGGTGACCAAGAACGCGATCTTGCTGGTGGACTTTGCGATCCGTGCGCGTGAAGACGGCATGGACCGCCACCAGGCCTTGCTGATGGCCGCCAAGGTGCGCTTGCGCCCCATCCTCATGACCACACTGGCCATGATTTTCGGCATGGTGCCGCTGGCTTTGGCACTGACCGAAGGCTCTGAACAGCGCGCCCCCATGGGTCAGGCTGTGATCGGCGGCGTCATCACCTCCTCGCTGCTCACGCTGGTGGTGGTGCCGGTGGTTTACTGCTACATGGACGATCTGGCGCAGTGGCTGCGCCGCAAAGCCGGTCTGCCCCCCTCCGGTCAGGGGCTTGACACCCCCGCTCAGTAAAATGGACAGAAACCGATTAACATACCCCACGGAGTAAAAAATGGACCTCAGCCAAGCCCGCTTCAACATGATCGAACAGCAAATCCGCCCCTGGGAAGTGCTGGACCCGCAAGTGCTGGAACTGCTGTCGGTGGTGCGCCGCGAAGATTTCGTGCCGCTGGCCCACCAAGCGCTGGCCTTTGTCGACATGGAAATCCCCGTGGGCAGCCAGCCCGGCCAAGTGATGCTGGCCCCGCGCGTGCAGGCCCGTCTGGTGCAAGACCTGGCCGTGCAAAAAACCGACAAGGTGCTGGAAATCGGTACCGGCACCGGCTTCACCACCGCCTTGCTGGCACACCAGGCCGCCCAAGTGCTGAGCTGCGAGATCGACGCCGCACTGGCCGCCCAGGCGCAATCCAACCTGCAAAAAGCCGGTGTAACCAACGCTCAGGTGCGCCATGCCGACGGCAGCCAGGGCGCCGCAGACCAAGGCCCGTTCAATGCCATCCTGCTGGCCGGTTCGGTGGCCGAGGTGCCGCAAGTGCTGCTCGACCAATTGGCCATCGGCGGTCGCCTGATCGCCATCGTGGGCGAAGAGCCGATGATGCGCGCCACCCTCATCACCCGCACCGGTCAGAGCACCTTCACCACCGCCCAACCCTGGGACGCCAACGCCCCGCGCCTGGTCGGTTTTGCCCAGCCTTCAGCTTTCAGCTTCTAAGACGCATGCAACAGATCACCCCGTCCCAAGTGGCCGAATGGGCGCGTGCGCAGGCGCAGCGCCCCGTGCTGCTGGATGTGCGCGAAGGCTGGGAGGTCCAGACCGCCAGCGCACGTCCGGCCGAGCTGGACTTCATTCACATGCCCATGCAAACCATCCCGGCACGCCTGAACGAACTCGACCGCCAGCGCCCAATCGCCTGCCTGTGCCATCACGGTGGCCGCAGCATGCAGGTGGCACATTTCCTGGCCAGCCACGGCTACGAGGTGGTCAACGTGGCCGGTGGCATCCATGCGTGGTCGGCCCAGGTCGACCCCAGCGTGCCGGTCTACTGATCCTCTCCTTTTCTCGGTTTCACAGAAAGACGTCCATGTCCACTTCCGCCTTCCGCGCACTTTCCTTGCGTCGCCTGCCTTTGGTGCTCTCGCTGTCGCTGGCTTTTGCGGGCGCCAGCCAGGCCCAAAGCCTGGTCGAGATTTACGACATGGCCAAGGGCTATGACGCGGCTTACCAATCGGCCCGCGCCCAATACGACGCCAACCTGGCCAAGGCCGACCAGGGCAAGGCGCAGTTGCTGCCGCAGGTGGGGTTGAGCGCGGGGGCGACGCGTTCCGAGCGCAAACAGGACCCACAAACTGCGACCTCTGACTACAGCTACACCACGCAGACGGCAGGCATCAACGCCACCCAGCCCCTGTACCGCCCAGCCAACCTGGCCACGTACCGCCAAAGCCAGAAGGGCCTGGAACAAGCCAATGCTGCCCTGAACCAGGCTGAGCAGGACCTGATCGTGCGCGTGAGCCAGGCCTACTTCGACGTGCTCAGCGCGCAGGACAGCCTGACCTTTGTGCAAGCCCAGAAAGCCTCTGTGGCCGAGCAACTGGTGCGCGCCAAGCGCAATTTCGAGGTGGGCGCCACGCCCATCACCGACACCCGTGTGGCCCAGGCGAACTTCGACCAGGTCAGCGCCCAGGAAATCGCGGCCGACAACGACCTGCGTGTGAAGACCGTGGCCCTGGAACTGCTGGTGGGCAAGGCCGGCCTCAAGCCCTTGCGCATCCAGAGTGGCGCGGTCTTGCCCCCGGTCGATGGGCAAGGCGTGGACGCTTGGATTGCCCAAGGTGAACAGGCGCACCCGGCCATTCAGCTGGCCCGAGCCAACCTGGACATCGCCAAGCTGGAAACCGAAAAAGCTGTGGCCGGTCACAAGCCCACCCTGGATCTGTCTTTGGGCTACAACGCGCAAAAGAACATCGGGGGGACATCCATCCAGGCCTTGCCCACCGATACCCGCATCAACATTGCCAGCGCAGGCATCACCCTCAACCTGCCCCTGTTCGCCGGTGGCGCCACCCAAAACCGTGTCCGTGAAACCACGGCCCTGGAAGAAAAAGCCCGGGTGGACCTGGAAGGCGCGCAGCGCCAGGTGGCGCAGGCCACCCGCACCGCCTACCTGGGTCTGCAGTCCGGGCTGGGCCTGGTCAAGGCCTACGAAGCGGCCGAGTCGTCGGGCCAATTGGCGCTGGACGCCAACAAGCTGGGTTACCAGGTGGGTGTGAACATCAACATCGACGTGCTCAACAGCCAGAGCCAGCTGTTCCAGACCAAGCGCGACCTCGCCAAGGCCCGCTACGACGTGCTGGTGGGCCAGCTCAAGCTGCGCCAGGCGGCGGGCGTGCTGAAAGCCGAAGACCTGCAGCCCATCAACAGCCTGCTGGCCCCCTGACCCGCTCAGTCCTGCGCGAGCAAGCCCTGCACCAGCCCGGCCACGCGCCGGGCTGCGCCTTTGTGGGCTTGTGAAAACGCCTGTGCAGCCTGCACCATGCGCACCTGCTGGGCACGGTCAGCGGAGAAGGCCAGCGCCTGCGCCACCGCGTCGCTCATGCCCGGCACACGCCGTGCCGCGCCGATTTGTTCAGCCTGTTCGGCGGCCTCTAAAAAATTGAAGGTGTGCGGTCCCATCACCACCGGACAAGCGCAAGCTGCGGCCTCGATCAGGTTTTGCCCACCCAGCGGCGCAAAGCTGCCGCCCAACAAGGCCACATCGGCCAGGCTGTAGTACAGCGCCATCTCACCCAGGCTGTCGCCCAGCCAGACCTGCGCATCCACGGCAGCCGCTGGCCCGCGCGCGTCCCAGTGGCTGCGGCGTGACACGCGCAAGCCCGCCGACTGCAACAAGTGCTCGACCTCGTCCACCCGCTGCGGGTGGCGCGGCACGATCAGCCAATGCACGGGATCAGTGTGCCCCGCACGGCTCTGACGAATGGCCTGCAGCCACATCGCCTCCTCGCCTTCACGGCTGCTGGCCAGCAACAGCACTGGGTGCGACAGCTGCGAGCGCCAGGTCTGGGCCTGGGCGCACTGGGCGGCATCGGGGCGGGCGTCAAATTTGAGGTTGCCGGTCACCGCCTGCACCTGGGCACCGAGCGCGCGCAGGCGCTCGGCATCGGCCTCGGTCTGCGCCCAGACCGCCGACAAGGCGGCATAGGTCGGCCGCATCAGGCTGGCCCAGCGCAGCGCCGAGCGCAGCGATTTGTCGCTCATGCGCGCGTTGACCAGCGCCAGCGGCACACCCTGTTGCCGGCTTTGGTGCACCAGGTTGGGCCAGACCTCGGTTTCCATGAGCAAACCGATGCGCGGCTGAAAGTGCCGCAAGAACGCCTGCACCGCTGCGGGCGTGTCCCAAGGCTGCCAAACCTGCACGTCGCCCGGCCGCAGCAGCTTGGCGCCTTCGGCGCGGCCGGTCGCGGTGCCGTGCGTGAGCAACACGCGCACACCCGGCAGGGTTTCACGCAGGGCGTGCAACAAGATGGCCGCCGCACGCGATTCGCCCAGCGACACCGCATGCACCCAAACCAGCTCTCGGGTCATTTCTGCCGCTTGGGTGTACTGGCCAAAGCGCTCGGACACTGCCACCCCGTAGCCCGGCTCGGCCACGGCGCGGCGCCCCAGTTTGCGGCGCAGCAAGGGCTGAGCAGCCCAGACCAGCAAGTTGTAGAGCGTGTGGCTGATGCCCGGCATGCGTCGGTCAGTGCGCTGCAGCGCCCACCTGGGCGTCGGGCTTGACCGAGCGCAACAGGGCCAGCATGTCGGCCTCTATGCGGTGCAAGGCGGCCTCGGTCTGCCCTTCAAAGCGCAGCACCAGCACCGGCGTGGTGTTGGAGGCACGGATCAAGCCAAAGCCATCGGGCCAGTCCACACGCAGGCCGTCGATGGTGGACACCTGGGCCGGCGCTTGAAAGGCGGTGACAGCCAAACCTTGCAGCTTCAGGGTCACCGCATGGGGTTCGCCTTCGGCGCAGGCCACATTGAGTTCGGGCGTGGAATGGCTGCTGGGCAAGGCGTTGAGCACGGCGCTGGCGTCCAGCTGGCGGCTGACGATTTCGAGCAGACGGCAACCGGCGTAGGTGCCATCGTCAAAACCGAACCAGCGCTCCTTGAAAAAGATGTGGCCGCTCATCTCGCCACCCAGCGGGGCCTGCCCCCCTTCGGCTTCGATGGCGCGCATCTTGGCCTTGATCAGCGAGTGGCCCGTCTTGTACATGAGCGGCTGACCGCCCGCCGCAGCGATGGCTGGGGCCAGGCGCTGCGAGCATTTCACGTCGAACAAAATGGTGCCGCCCGGCACGCGCGTGAGCACGTCCTGCGCGAACAGCTGCATCTGGCGGTCCGGAAAGATGTTCTGGCCGTCCTTGGTGACGATGCCCAGGCGGTCACCGTCACCGTCAAAGGCCAGGCCCAGTTCGGCGTCGGTTTCGCGCAGGGCGCGCATCAGGTCTTGCAGGTTTTCGGGCTTGCTCGGGTCGGGGTGGTGGTTGGGAAAGTCGCCATCGACCTCGCTGAACAGCTCGATCACCTCGCAGCCCAGTGCGCGAAAGATGCCTGGTGCCGACGCCCCCGCAATGCCATTGCCCGAATCGACCACGATTTTCATGGGGCGTGCCAATTTCACGTCGCCCACAATGCGCTGCGTGTAATCGGCCAGCACATCCGCATGCGTCACACTGCCGCCTGCGCGCAATGGCCAGCTCTCCGACTCCATGGCGCGGCGCAGGTTCTGGATCTCCTCGCCATAGATGGCGCGCCCGCCCAAGACCATCTTGAAGCCGTTGTAGTCCTTCGGGTTGTGGCTGCCGGTGACCTGGATGCCGCTTTGGCACAGGGTATTGGCCGCAAAGTACAACATGGGCGTGGTGCAGGTGCCAATGTCGATCACGCGCACCCCCGCCGCCACCAGGCCACGGACCAGCGCCGCCGACAGGGCCGGCCCGCTCAGGCGACCGTCGCGGCCCACGGCCACCGTGGTCTGCCCTTCGGCCAACGCGGCCGAGCCGAAAGCGCGTCCCAGGCCTTCAGCCACCGCTTCGTTCAGGGTGCTGGGCACAATGCCGCGGATGTCATAGGCTTTGAAGATGGAGGCGGTGACTTGCATGGACAAAAAAGCAATTCAAAATACTGCACGCATTGTAGGTGCGGGCATCCTGCCCGGGGCCTGCGCCGGAGTCGGATCGGTTGTGTAACCGGCAGGATCTGAAAACACATTCCAGCCATCTCAGGCGCTACCATGCACCCACCCTGCTCCTGCCTGTGAAAGGCTGCACCGAAATGGACGCCAACGCCACCACCCCAACTGCCTGGCAACACTGCCGCACCGACTCGCCGTTGGGGGCCATGCTGCTGGCGCGCACCCCCAAAGGCCTGTGCGGCGCCTGGTTTGCCGAAGACCAGCGCCACCTGCCTGCACATGAACGCTTTGGCGCCGAGGGGCTGAGCCCTCAGGACCCCCTGCTGCAAACCGCTGCACAGCAATTGCGCGCCTACTTTGAGGGCCAGTTGCAACACTTCGATCTGCCCCTGGACCTGGGCGCGGGCACGGCGTTTCAGCAGGCCGTGTGGCACGCGCTGCTGGCCATCCCATTTGGGCACGCCAGCAGCTACGGGGCCCTGGCCCACGGGCTGGGCAAGCCCTCGGCCATGCGCGCGGTCGGCGCGGCCGTGGGCCGCAACCCGCTGAGCCTCATCGTGCCCTGCCACCGGGTGCTGGGCAGCACTGGTCAGCTGACCGGCTACGCGGGCGGCCTGTGGCGCAAACAGGCCTTGCTGCGGCTCGAAGGCCACTCCTTGTTCTGAATGAATACCTCCCCTGCACGCCCCTGGTTGGGCGATTTTCTGCTGCTGGCCGCCATCTGGGGCTCGTCTTTCTTGTTCATGCGCATTGCGGCGGCCGAAATGGGGGCGCTGCCCACGGCCGCTTTGCGGGTGGCGATTGCTTCGCTGTTCCTTTGGCCCTTGCTGCGCTGGCGCAGGCAAACCGATCTGCTGCGCCAGCACTGGAAGCCGGTGCTGTTTGTGGGCGTGCTCAATTCGGGCATCCCGTTCGCGCTGTACTCGTTTGCGGTCATGCACATCAGCACCGGCTTGTCCTCCATCCTGAACGCCACGGTGCCCTTGTTCGGCGCGCTGGTGGCCTGGGCCTGGCTGGGCGACCGGCCCGGCCTGTCGCGCGGCCTGGGGCTGGCCATCGGGTTTGCCGGCATCTTGCTGCTGGCCAGCGGTCAGGTGGGGTTCAAACCCAACGCCTCGGGGATCGCACCGTTCTGGGCGGTGCTGGCTTGTCTGGGGGCCACCACCTGTTACGCGCTGGCGGCGAGTTTTGCCAAAAAACACATCCCGCCTCTGCCATCGTTGGTCACGGCCACCGGCAGCCAGATCGGCGCCACCCTGGCGCTGGCCCTGCCCGCCCTGTGGTGGCACCCTGAGCACCTGCCCACGCCGCAGGCCTGGGGCGCGTTGCTGGCGCTGGGCGTGCTGTGTTCCGGCGTGGCCTACATCCTGTACTTCCGGCTGATCGACCATGCCGGGCCAGCGCGCGCACTGACAGTCACTTACCTGGTGCCGGTGTTTGCCGTGGCCTACGGCGTGCTGGCTTTGGGCGAGTCGGTCACGCTGTGGATGTTGCTGTGCGGCGCTGTCATCCTGACCGGCACCGCGCTGGCCAGTGGCCTGGTCAGGCTGCCCCGCCGGGCACAGGCGACTTCACGATCCTGACGCGCTGCACCACGTCGCGGGCACGCAGCTGGCCGCAGCCGCCGTCCACATCCTGCCCGGCCGACTGGCGCAGCTTGGTCAGGATGCCGCGCCGGTGCAGGGTGCGCGCGATCTCGGCGGCCCGCTCCCAGCTGGGCCGCTGGTAGGGCAAATCGGGCACCGCGTTGAACGGGATCATGTTCATCAGCGCGTACTTGCCCTTGAGCAGGCGCACGATGCCCTCCAGTTCTTCGGGGCTGTCGTTCACCCCCTCGATCAGGGTCCACTGGTACTGAATCGGGTAGCCGGTGGCGCGTGCGTAGCGCTCACCCGCCTCCACCAGATCCTGCGGGTCAAAACGCGGCGCACGCGGCAACAGCTGCGCGCGCAGGTCGGCCCGGGTGGTGTGCAGGGACAGCGCCAGCGCCGGTTTGACGTGCTGCTGCGGCAGGCGCTCGAACACGCGTTCGTCGCCCACGGTGGAGAACACCAGGTTCTTGTGCGCGATGTTGCCCGCCGTGCCCAGCAGGTCGATCGCTTCAAGCACCTGGTCAAGGTTGTGCGAGGGCTCGCCCATGCCCATGAACACCACTTTCTTGACCGGACGCATGCGACGCGCCAGCGCCACCTGGGCCACGATCTCGGCGCTGCCGACCTGGCGCACCAGACCCTCGCGCCCGGTCATGCAAAACACGCAGCCCACCGCACAGCCCACCTGGCTGGACACGCACAGGCCGTCGCGCGGCAGCAGCACGCTCTCGACCGACTGGCCGTCGTGCAAGCCCACCAGCAAACGCGCCGAGCCGTCCTCTGCGGGGTGTTGTTCACGCAGCGTGACCAGCGATTGGAGTTGTGCTTCGATCTCGGGCAGGGCTTCGCGCACTTTGGCGGGCATGAAGCTGTCCAGCGGACGGCGCCCCTGCGTTTGCGGCAGGGCCTGCGCCCACAGGCGCAGCACGCGGTGCTCGTGCTTGGGGTTGGCCCCCAGCGCACGCAGGTGCATGCGGATGTCGTTCACGCTCCAGAACGCCATGGCCATCAGTAGTGCGGCGGAATTTCGTCGCGCAGGTTGCGCACCTCGGCGCCGCCACCGCTTTCGGGCAGGCGCTCGCGCAGTTGCCGCAGCTCGCGCAACAAGGCGTCGATCTGTTGCTGCTGCTGGTAGACCAGGGTGTTGAGCTGGTCCAGCAGGTCTTCGGCGTAAGCGGCCTTGACCTCCAGATCGACCAGGCGGTTGTCGATGGCTTGGGGAATGTCCATGGGGGGTATTTTCGTTCAGCCCCGCCCTGTACAAGGGGGTCGCGGGGCAAAACCACCCCACGGCGGCTTGGGGTCAGCGTGGGTGGCCAGAGGGCGGGTCTGGCAGCAGGCAAGCCTCGACCACTTGCAAGCCATTGTCTTTGGCGAAATTCATCACAAAAGTCCAGGCCATGGGCTCGTACTCTTCGAGTTCGCGGTTCACCACCACACACTTGGTGTTGCCCATGGTGGTCGGAATGCACCAGGGGGAATAGCTCAGATGGCTGCCGGGGCAAGCACCGCCCGGACGGAACTGGCTCATGACGCCCGCCAAGCGTTCGGCCCAGTCGCTGGGGCGAAACGTCCGGCCATCCTGGGTGATGCCCTGGATAAAGACTTCTTTGGCGTTGTTGGAAACCATCGGATAGAGGCAGTGGTGTGTCGGTCCAGAATCCGGGATCGCCGTCTCTGGTTTACCCGAGTATTTTATCTTATATAAGACTTGAAACCGCTGGGTAACCGGAGCCAGGCAGGGAAATTTGTGCAGCGCACCATGGCTGAACACAAGGGTCACGCGACCGTCATGGGGTGGTCACGAATACCCCTAAAATCACGATTCAACGGCCCTCCTTCGTTGGGCCGCTTTTTCTTTTTATTTGTACCGGAGTTCACGCATGACCGCCTTCATTGAAGCCGCCTCGCCGCACACCATGAACACCTACGGCCGACTGCCCATCGCACTCAGCCACGGTCAGGGTTGCCGCGTCTGGGACATCAATGGCAAGCCCTACCTTGATGCGCTGGCTGGCATCGCCGTGAACACCCTGGGACACAACCACCCCGAGTTCGTGCCCGCGCTGCAGGACCAGGTCAGCAAGATCATCCACACCTGCAACTATTACCACGTGCCCAACCAGGAAAAGCTCGCGGCCAAGCTGGTCGAGTTGTCGGGCATGACCAATGTGTTCTTCTGCAACTCCGGCCTGGAAGCCAACGAGGCCGCCATCAAACTGGCGCGCAAGTTCGGCCACGACAAGGGCATTGCCTTGCCCAAGATCGTGGTCTACGAAAAGGCCTTCCATGGCCGCTCCATCGCCACCCTGAGCGCCACCGGCAACGCCAAGATCCAGAAAGGCTTTGAGCCGCTGGTCGAAGGCTTCATCCGCGTGCCTGTGAACGACATCGAGGCCCTCAAGGCCGCCACCGCCAACGACCCCAGCGTGGTGGCCGTGTTCTTCGAGACCATCCAGGGCGAAGGCGGCATCACCCCCATGCGCACCGAATACCTGCAGCAAGTGCGCGCCCTGTGCGACGAACGCGACTGGCTGCTCATGATCGACGAAGTGCAATGCGGCATGGGCCGCACCGGCAAATGGTTCGCCCACCAATGGGCAGGCATCGTGCCTGACGTGATGCCGCTGGCCAAGGGCTTGGGCTCGGGCGTGCCAATCGGCGCGGTGGTGGCCGGCCCCAAGGCCGCCAACATCTTCCAGCCGGGCAACCACGGCGGCACTTTTGGCGGCAACCCGCTGGCCATGCGCGCGGGCGTGGAAACCATCCGCATCATGGAGCAGGACGGCCTGCTGCAAAACGCCACACGCATCGGCGAGCGCCTGACACAAGGGCTGCAACGGGCGCTTTCAGGCGTCAAAGGTTTCAAGGAAATCCGCGGCCAGGGCCTGATGATCGGCATCGAGCTCGACCGCCCCTGTGGCGTGCTGATGCAGCGCGCGCTCGACGCCGGCCTGCTGCTGAGCGTGACCGCCGACACCGTGGTGCGTCTGCTGCCGCCGCTGATCATGAGCGAAGCCGAAGCCGACGAGGTGCTGACCATTTTGGTGCCACTGATCAAGACTTTCTTGGCCGAACAAGCATGAGCATCCGCCACTACCTCCAGTTCACCGACTGCACGGCCGACGAGTACGCCCACCTGTTTGCGCGCGCCGCCGAGATCAAGCGCAAGTTCAAGGCCTACGAAAAGTACCACCCTCTGGCCGACCGCACACTGGCCATGATCTTCGAGAAGGCCAGCACGCGCACGCGTGTGAGCTTCGAGGCCGGCATGTACCAGCTCGGCGGTTCGGTGGTGCACCTGACCACGGGCGACAGCCAGCTCGGCCGCGCCGAACCGATCGAGGACAGCGCCCGCGTGATCAGCCGCATGACCGATCTGGTCATGATCCGCACCTTCGGCCAGGACAAGATCGAGCGCTTTGCCGAGTACTCGCGCGTGCCGGTCATCAACGGCCTGACCAACGAATTCCATCCCTGCCAGATCATGGCGGACATCTTCACCTACATCGAGCACCGCGGCTCGATCCAGGGCAAGACGGTGGCATGGGTGGGCGATGGCAACAACATGGCCAACACCTGGCTGCAGGCGGCCGAGCTGCTGGGCTTCACCGTCCACGTCAGCACGCCCAGCGGCTACGAGGTCAATGCCGAGATCGCGGGCCTGAAGGACGCCAGCCGCTGCAAGGTCTTCAGTGACCCGCTCGAAGCCTGCCACGGCGCCGATCTGGTCACCACCGATGTGTGGACCAGCATGGGCTACGAGGCCGAGAACGAAGCCCGCAAGAAGGCCTTTGCCGACTGGTGCGTGGACGAAACCATGATGCAGGCGGCCAAGCCCGATGCCCTGTTCATGCATTGCCTGCCCGCACACCGTGGCGAGGAAGTCACGACCGAAGTCATCGACGGCCCGCAGTCGGTGGTCTGGGACGAGGCGGAAAACCGCATGCACGTGCAAAAGGCGCTCATGGAGTTCCTGCTGCTCGGCCGCGTCAACGGCTGACCACACTCTCATGAGCGCGTGCACCGCCTGCGGCGCGTGTTGCGCCAGTTTTCGGGTGGATTTCTCGGTGTTTGAATACGAGGAAGAAGGGGGCACGGTGCCTGCCGGGCTGGCGGCCCCCATCACCGACCACACCTGCCGCATGCGCGGCACCGACCACAGCCCACCACGCTGCGCTGCGCTGTATGGCCGGGTTGGCGAAAAAGCCACTTGCGGCATCTACGAGTGGCGCCCTTCGCCCTGCCGCGAATTTGAAGAAGGCAGCGACGCCTGCCTGCACGCGCGCCAGCGCCATGGCCTGACGCCCCCGGACGCCTGATCCTGCATTTTTTCGTGCGGTGTTGGAAATAACCGACACCACGGCTTTTTTGCCGGTGCTACCTTCGCACCCCATGAAAAAGCTCTGGGACATTTCCCCTCCTGTCGATGCCAGCAGCCCGGTGTTTCCGGGCGATGCCGCCTACCGGCAAAGCTGGACCGCACAGATCGGTCCAGACTGCCCGGTCAACGTCAGCACCCTCAGTCTGTCACCCCACACAGGCGCCCATGCCGACGCCCCACTGCACTACGACCCGCAGGGCGCAGCCGTGGGCGCACTGGACCTTTCGCCCTTCCTGGGGCACTGCCGCGTCATCCACGCCCTGGAAGCCGGTTCGCTCGTCCGTATGGCGCACCTGCAGCACGCCTTGCAGCACCTGCCAACGCGCGTGCTGGTGCGCACCTGTCGGCGCTTTCCACTTGAGCACTTCGATGCAGCGCTCACCGCCTTCGAGCCCGAGACCCTGACCGCTTTGGCCGACCTGGGGGTGCAACTGGTCGGCATGGACAGTGCCAGCATCGACCCGGCCGACAGCAAAACCCTGCCCTGCCACCAGATCCTGCGCACACGCGGCTTGCGCGTGCTCGAAAACCTGTGGCTCGACGACGTGCCCGAAGGCGACTACGAACTGATCGCCCTGCCCCTGCGCCTGATGAGCGCCGATGCCAGCCCGGTGCGTGCCGTGCTGCGTGAACTTTGACCCAAGGAGGAGCCTTTGATAACCACCACCCACCCCAGCCTGGCCGACTGCGAAGCCCTGGACCGACAAGACCCACTGCGCCCTTTGCGCGAGCAGTTTGAGCTGCCAGCAGGCGTCATCTACCTGGATGGCAATTCGCTCGGCGTTTTGCCACGCGCCACTTCGCAACGCGTGGCGCAGGCGGTCACCCAGGAATGGGGACAGCAACTCATCCAGAGCTGGAACACGGAAGGTTGGTTCACGCTGCCGCAACGGGTGGGCGACAAAATCGCCCGTTTGATCGGCGCCGGCCCAGGCGAGGTCGTGGCGACCGACAGCACCTCGGTCAACCTGTACAAAGTGCTGTCGGCCGCACTGAACATCGCGGCCGCCGATGCGCCGCACAAAACCAAAATCGTCAGTGAACGCAGCAATTTCCCCACCGATCTGTACATCGCCGAGGCCCTGTGCAAAGAACGGGGTCTGACGTTGCAATTGGTCGAACCGCAGGACATTGACGCCGCTTTGCAAGACGATGTGGCGGTGCTCATGCTCACCCATGTGAACTACCGCACCGGCGCCATGCACGACATGCAGGCCCTGACCGCACAGGCCCACGCACGGGGCATTTTGTGCGTATGGGACCTCGCGCACAGCGCAGGCGCCGTGCCCGTGGACCTGCGCTGCGCACAAACCGACTTTGCCGTGGGCTGTGGCTACAAGTACCTCAACGGCGGCCCCGGTGCGCCAGCCTTCGTGTGGGCACACCCGCGCCACACCGACCGCTTCTGGCAACCCCTGGCCGGCTGGTGGGGCCATGCCACGCCGTTCGAATTCACACCCGACTACCGCCCCGCGCCGGGCATTGCCCGGTACCAGTGCGGCACGCAACCCATCCTCAGCCTCACGGCCCTGGACTGTGGGCTGGACACTTTTCTCGCCGCCGAAGCGCTGGGCGGCATGGCCGCGCTGCGGCGCAAGTCGCTCGCGCTGACAGACCTCTTCATGCAGCTCGTGCACGCACACCTGCCAGGGCACGGGTTCGGTATCGCCACGCCCGAGCCAGAAGCCTGCCGCGGCTCGCAGGTCAGCCTGACCCGCAGCGAGGGCGCCTACGCCATCGTGCAGGCCTTGATCGCGCGTGGCGTCGTCGGCGATTACCGCGCGGGAGACGGCCGGCAACACCCCGACATCCTGCGCTTTGGCTTCACCCCGCTGTACATCGGCTACGCCGACGTCTGGCACGCCGCCGACCACCTGCGGCAAGTGATGGACAGTGGCGAATGGCGCCAGGCCC
>JACCDU010034708.1_pt1 | contig 18357 bp, 36 predicted proteins | sample 7446081 | NCBI WGS metagenome assembly JACCDU01 (sample SAMN15323447, study PRJNA562643) | freshwater metagenome | isolation source: river surface water | place: USA:Blue River Watershed | collected 2017-08-17
CATTCTGTTTTCGGCATTTTGCCTTGGAGTTGCAAGCCTGAGATTTGACGGTCTGTTGTCCTTTACGTTTCCATTGATATGATCAATTGAAAATTCTCCGGGATCACTTCCATTTGCCATGGCCCATACGATTCGATGAACCGGATAAGTTTTCCCGTCTAGCGTAACGCGGTAATAACCATCAATGTTTTCTGTCGTAATTTGCTTGCCAAGTGCAACGTTACTGGCTTTGGGATGCGGCTTGGCTTTCCAAAATAAACATCCATTGTCATCGACTGCAAAAACTTCGCGCAGGCGACAAAGCGGCGGCAGCGGCTTAGACTTGATCATCAGCTCATCTCCAGTGAGTTGGTCACGAACCGGGAGGTGGCACTCGCCGGTTCACACAATTATAGACGGTGCTTGCTGGCGAAAGTATTTAACGCTACAGCGACAATTTGCTCGACACTCGCAACGCTGCCCTGGAAGTGGAACACTGCCTATCGGAACAATGCCACGAGCGGCATAATTAATGCAGCTTTGGCAATGCTTTGCTTGCGAATCAAGAATGCGCCGCATCAAGGAGTATCCTTGTTTTTCTTGCCGAATACTAGCTCCTTCCCAAAAACTGCCGCGTATAGCTTGAGCGTATAGGCCGATGCGAGCAAGAGACTGGGCAACAGAAACGCGACCGCCCAGAAGGTCATTAGCAAAATTCTGTAAGTAAGCATATTCCACACGGAGACGCTGCCCGATGCGCCCCCAGTCGGTAGCCACCATTGTTTCGCGCCCGCCATTGCCGATGATTGCCGCTTGTACGTGAACAAGCTTAAGTGCTTCCCTCACGCTTCCTTGCCATTGATCCAGCGTAATATCACCAGCGCTAAGCATACGTGTAAAACGCCGTAGCTCAGCGCCAAGCTTATTAATTCGACCATCCACCAGTGCTTCCACTGCGCGAGCGCTGAGAAAGCGTCCGTTAGTGCCGCGATACCGACCACTGATAGGGTCATAACGCCAGGATGATTCGTCAAAACGAACAATGGCTTCAGAGAATTGAGAAAGATCATTGAGGCTGGACATCCTCTGCCTCCAGGATATCCTTGAAGCGCTCAGGCGCTTCTTCTTTCCATTGATTCAATGCAGCAGAAATGTCCTCTTCGTCAATCAAAGAAGCTTCGTCAATATCAGCAAGAATGAGCCCGCTAGTCTTCAGCGGCTCGATGGCATCTTCTTTAAAATATTCGGCAGTAGTCTTTTTGCCCTTGAAAGCTCCTTCCATTGAGCCATGCTTCCGCTTATACAAATCTTTGTATTTGCGCGTGACATAAGCTCCAGCAACGGCACTTGGCCATTCCTTGAACTTTGCTTTTGCTGCTGCGATGGCTTGTTGATGCAGCTCTTTATCAGTAAATTCAACATCGCCACGCACTTTCTCTAGATCACGCGGAAGATAAAGACCAGCACTGTCTTCCACTTCCCTGCTTCCATCCATTGGAAGCGTGCCATTTTCTTCATTCATTGGATCGCGCCCACCAGGCGGCACTGCAAAGCCACCCCGATTAGGGGTGGCTCCGCCCATTTCTTGAGTGGGCATTTCATTAGCCCGTTCTACTGACGGGTCTAGCGTGAGTTCCATACTCCACTCAGAACCGCCGTAACGGGCATCTGCTACTTCCTTAGGCGTAAGGACACCTAGTTGGATGTAGCGACCGTCTACAGCCGCTACGCGAGCCCTTACGTCAGCCATTTCGCGCTCATTAAGCTCGAACAATGGGTTGAATGCAATGCGCCATGAATTGGGCATTTCTCCCTTCGTTGGACCTTCCTTACTCAGCATGATGTATTCCATCAGCTTTTTCATTGGGCGCTTGAAATGCACACTCTGATAGTCAGCAAGTGTCTTAGCAAAATCACGCTCTTCACTTCGGCCAGTGGAACCAAGTCCGCTTGGACTTTCACCAAATAAAACAGTATGAGGAATTTTGCTGGCGCCAATAATGTCCACGCGAAGCTTCTCTAAAATTTCTCCAATGCCACCAAAATTACGACTAATAAATTCAAGCTCTTCTTTTTCAGCATCAATCGCATAGCCACGATAAATGCTCTTGCTCATATCATTCACTTGCAAGCGATCACGAATAGAGCTTTCCTTGCCAGCAGCAAGCATCGCTGCGAGTCCCCTCACCTTGTGAACAAAAATATCAAATTCAGTAAGAAGCGTTGCAGCAGAATTAAGACCAGTCCAATAATGACGGAAGCTGTCATAAACAGTTTGCAAGCTGCTCATGCCCCAGCCATAATTGCGCTGCCTCACGCGATAAGGCAGCCAATCGCCATCAAAACGCAAAATCCTATCCTTGTGGATATAAGTGAGCGTAGGCTCATTAATTAAATCGCCAGAAATAATTTGATAGTAAGTTGCCTTGGAATAGTCATAGAGATTTTCTTCGTTGATAACTGGAGCAATTTGCCAACGATCAAGGCATTCAATTTCTTCAATGCGTCGAATATTGCGCTTATCAACAGGCATATAAGCAGGGCGTCCATCGTCAATAAATAAAAGCAGGCATGCCCCTCCATAAAGACGTGAATTCTTTGCGGCGAGATTTAAGTGCTCAAGAATATACAAATCTTCAATTGCCTGCTCAATCCCTTGTACTTCCTCGGCCCTTACACCATCGCCACCAAACAACACCTTGAAACCCTTACGCGTGGCTTGATCTGCATAGATATCCACAATACGACGAGGCAGCCATTCGCCGTAAAGATTTTCAAGCTCTTCCTGGGCAAGGAAGACAGTGGCAGTGGTCTTGGTGTACTGGGCTTTGTCGCGGCCAGTTCCCATGCCAATCAGCACGTTTTGAAGGCCATCCGCGCGAATGCCGCCCGCACTGGCATGACCTAAATCAATTGCTTCGCCTTCCATAACCAACGCTAATGGCTAAGTTGTATTGCTTTTAGTCTAAAAGCTGGATACATTATCCGTAGAAACTAGCCATTATGGACTTCTTGGCTCCGCCACTGACTTTTGCTTTTAGCGAAGACCAGCGACAACGCGCTCGCGCTGAAGCATTTCGCCGTCAGTCTCTTAATGAAAAGCAGGGCAGAAAAGGCAGAAACAATGGCGCAGAAAACGGCGAATTAGCTCTGCGTCATCACTTGCTCGGCGCTGCAGGCGAAATGGCAGTAGCCGTCATGCTTGGCATGGAAGATAAGCTCTATCAAGAAACCGAAGCAAAGCGCGGTTCCGCAGATCTTCCTCCCAACATTGACATCAAAACTCGCTCCAAGCATTGCTACGATTTAATCGTTCAACTAGATGAAAGTCCAGATAAGATATTGGTGCTCGTCACAATTGAAAATCGCATTACGCTCATCCATGGTTGGATAAAAGCAGCCGATGCGATGAAGGAACAATGGAAGAAAGATCCAGCGGGTGGTCGCCCCGCCTATTTTGTTCCCAAGGCTGAGCTACTTTCTTTGTCCCTATTGAAATACAAGTGAATTTAACTTGCAGTCAATTCGCTAAACACGCCCTCGGCCTTGAACTCTATCCAGCGCAAGCTCGCATCTTGGATGAATTCTTCCAGCCGGGCAAGTCTCATGCAGTATGGGCGCTAGGGCGAAGAAGCGGCAAAACATTAATGGCTGCAGTGGCATGCCTCTATATGTGCTTTGTTCTAGAAGAGGAATACCGTCGCAAGGTAAGAAAAGGGGAGCGATGGTATGTGGTGACAGTGGCAAACAGTCAAGATCAGGCCCGCATTGCTCTAAACAATATTCGCCAATTAATCATTGAAAGCCCTTTCGCGCAAGAAATTGTCCGCGAGACCGCCGACATTATTGAGCTCAGTAACAATTGCGTGTTTAAGGCTATTCCTACGTCAGGCCGAGCTGCTCGTGGTCTTGCCTGCGCTGGAGCAGTATTTGACGAGCTTGCATTTGCCACTGAAGGCGATGCAAACAGTGGAGGCCGTGGCATCTATGACGCACTCTCTCCCGCTATCGCTCAGTTTGGAGGGAAGGGGCGCATTCTTGAACTGTCTTCTCCATGGTTGACTGACGGTATTTTCTATCAGCATTTCAAAGAAGCATCGTCGGGCCGATTCCCTTTCATGCAGGCAGTGAATCTTCCCACATGGGAGATGAATCCAAATATTTCGCAAGAGTTTCTTGACACAGAGAGACAGCGCGATCCCGAAAAGTTTAAGGTTGAGTATGGGGCGCAATTTGCCTCTAACCTTTCGGCGCTAGTCAATAGCGATGTGATTGATGCTTGTATTGATGATCGCCGCGCAGCATTACCACCACGTCCTGAATTCCAGGGAGCTTACGTCCTTGCCCTTGACCCCGCCCGTGGTGGCGTTGGCCGCGACGACTACACTGCTTGTATTGTTCACTACGAAAACGGCACTCTCGTCGTGGATAAGTTCCATTCGTTCGTAGCTGATTTTGAAATCAATGGAAGAAAGGAGGTGAATATCAATGCAGTGGAAGATTGGATTAAGGAGCAACATCGCCTATATGTATTTGACACCATTGTGATGGACCAGTTCAACAGCGCTGGCACCATTCAAAGCCTGGCCAGTGATTTGCCCATCACGGAACTCACTTGGACCGTTAGTTCAAAAATGAAAGCTTTCAGCAAAATGCGAGAGCTTTTTAATGCAGGGCAAATCAATATCTATCGTCACGAGAAGGCAATTATGCAGCTCAAAAATCTAACAGTGATCTACAAACCAAGTGGACAATGGAGTGTAACTGGCGGTAAAGCCACTGGTATTGACGACTTGGCATTCGCCATGGCTGGCGCCATTCTTGCTGCAAGCAAAGATGATGACATTGGTTGGATCGAAAGCTTAATCTCCTAGTATGATTTTCAAACAATAGTTCTGTCATGAAGTGACTTATTGCAAATTAACTATGCAGGAAACAAAGTTTCTTGTGGCCTTGCTGGAAAATGCTCCCACTAGCAAGCAAACTTCTCTTCAGCTTCTTGCTGCCGAACACTTATATATTCCTACATTGCTTCCAAAGCTCAAAGCTCATGCCAAGCGCCTGAAAGAAGAGGAGCAATTGGAGCGCTCCTGGGAAGCGGAGGCCACTGCCGACGACTATATGCCAGATCATCAGGGTGATGAAAGCTTAAGAGAATATGACGCCTGATCATCGTCGTGTTATGATTTCAAAGCTTTCGCGAAGCACGCTGGCCAGCGTTTTAAAAGAACAGTATCGGGGGATGCTGTTCGTTGCCACAAAATGGAGCCAAGGCCATGGGCCGACCCATGGTTAAACGCTGTGCAAAGGCGGATTGAAGCCCCGCCCTCAGCACCTTTGCTCCTCACGCCCCTATAGCCCAATAGGCAGCAGGCAGGTCGCTTAAAACGACCACAGTGCAGGTTCGAATCCTGCTAGGGGCATCATGTTAAGCTGAAAGGACGTTCACCCCAGCGATGGGGCGCATGACTCGCACGGTACGGAACGGGACCGCGCATCATCGGGAACCATCATGAACCCTCTTGCCCTGATCAAGCAACAGCTTGAGAAAGCTGCTCGTCTGCGTGAAGCTCAAATGGCTTCGCTTGTCTATCGTGGCGTTGCTTATGTGCCCAAGCCGCACTGGTTTTGAGCACTAACCCTGGTATAGTCATGGGGGCGCGAGTCCCCCTTTTTTTTATTCCCTCTCAATGGCAAGAAAGTTTCGGCCTCTACAACCTCGCAAGCGCGGAAGCAAAATGTCGGACCTACGACAATGCTCGCGCCATGCACGCAAGCAAGGCAAGAATAAAAAGCAAGGCAGGGGCAGCGGAGGGATATTGCTACTGGCTTTGTTATTTGGCTTTACTTGACCGAGATGGGAGGGTAATGCCCTCCTTTTTTTATTGCCTGCACTGTGCATTCATTATCATTCCAATGCCTCACCGCATTGGCAACAATGGCAATATTGGTGATCAAATAAGAAGCAAAAATAAACGTGCGGACAATTGCGATTGTATCTGCTTCGCGATTATGCTTCCCCGCCTTCTCGCCCAGCGCCTTCGCCCAGATTCTCCACATTTACTTCTTTCCGATGAATGTAAGATTTTAGTTCATGAAGATAAGCCCTAAGCATGGCCGCCTTCTCTAAATGCCACGGGTCGTGACAGGTAAGATACAAAGCCATGTGGGCATCTATGGCCTTAAGAATATTGTGAATGGGAGCGTTCCATGGCTCCCTGATGGGCGTATTAAATGTGCGCCTTTCTTGAGTCACGGAAGTAATCCTTCACCCTTTCAAACTCTACTGGAGCGAAGTCATTTGTTTCTAGACAGGCGCTGAAATAACGCTTATCAATCTGTCCATTGTCATCCAGAATACGATGGCAATGCAAATGGCCATGTACGTTGCCAATGTAACGGCCTTGTAGATTTTCGGGATGCACGGGAATGTGAGTGAAGATTAAACCATCGCGAAAGAAGGCGCCACGAATATCAGCAAAATATGGAAGGTAATCTTGAATCTTGAAAATATCATGATTGCCCCGAATGAGAACTTTGCTTCCATTGAACCGATCTAAAAGCTTTAACGCTGAACGAGGGATGGCTACATCCCCAAGAATATAAACACGGTCCTTGGCGTGCACAAGCCTATTGTGACGATCAATTAGCGTTTCGTGCATCTCTTCGATGGAAGAGAATGGTCTCAGCCGTTCTCCGTCTGGACGCAAAAACCTCGTCATTCCAGCGTGACCCAGATGCCAATCTGACGTGACAAAGGCGCTCATTTCTCTTTGCTCCGCGCATGCTCAAGATAGGTGCTTAATTTACATCCCGATAGTTGTCCGTCTTTTTCAACATTAACAACGTAGGAATCCTCTCCTTGTACCTTCACTGCTTCTTCTACTGCTGCCACTCCCATTCCAATGATGGTGCCAGTGCTTACATTCAGCCTTCTTGCCAAATATTTGAGTACTGTCTGCAAATCTTCGCCAACGTCATACGTGGCCGCACGAGGTGATGGTTTGAACATTATTTATATTCACCTACCACGCAAGTTTTCACAAATGGCCGATCAAGACTTTCAATTAATTTGATTGTCCATTCTTCGGCTTCATTTAAATCGTTAAACACGTTACGAAAATTCCACCACCAAAGCTCTTTTTCCTGCACTTCATACGTGGGCCTCCGTGGATCTAATATTGAAGGCTTTTGGACGATGCGAAACCGTGCCATGGTTCAATGGAAAAGAAAGCTCATCATAGGACAGCCCCAGGAATCGAACCTGGCATTCTGGGCTATCTGCCCAACGTGTACCACAACACTTAACCGTCAGATGGTCCAAGCGTGAAGCGCCTCAAGGACGAACAGAGGCTTGGACTCTATCAAAACGCAAGCCAGGAAAGGCACTCCACAACCAACGGTGGACCTCAGAACTGGCTGCACACTGCCGACAGAGCAGCAGTGGTGGTAGCCCGGTGCAAAGCAGAGCGGGAACTCACTAACTATATCATGCCCGCCCGTACTGGGGCAGGTCATTGTTAGCAGCTTCAAAGAAAGAAGGCATGCGGCTACGAGCAGTGTCATTTAGCTCTTCGGCTTTGCCCTTCTCAAACAAGCTATCACTCTGGCGCAGCCAGAAATCCTTGTTCAGCCACTTGTCGTTACTTGCCTGCAGCGCATCAAAAGCCCACAATGCAGTGGCCCGACGTAGTTTGTTCAAGCTCTGACCAGCAGTTTCGCCCAGTTCCCGAGCAACAAGGCTATGCACGCCTACGTGCGTAATTTCATCCCGGCTAATGTCGGCGGCCACAGTGCGAATGCCAATATCTCCATTGAAACGGAAAAAAGGCAATGCAACAAAGAAAATACTCCGCTCGAGAATGGCAGCTTTCAAAATGGGATGGGCAGGATGCTCTTGCCATGCCTTAAGGATGTTCGCCACTTCCTTTTCGGCCTTCTCATTGGTGCCATGGGCAGCCGTCACATAGTTCAGTGCCTCATCATGCCGCTGCTCATCGTCTTGGTTATGACGCAACGCTTCAATCACGCCAGGAGTGGCAGGAAGATCGCGCTCTAGTCCCTGCTGTAGAAAGTCCTTCACGGGCAGTTCCAGGTGGCGCAAAGCCAGCAGATTGTAAATCGTGTCCTCGCCACCTTCCTTAAGCTTGCCCTTGCTAACAGGCACCGCTTGCCAAGGACGCTTCTTGGCAATCATGGACAGATAGGGGCTCTTGACAGCGTTCATGGTCGTAGTATCGTGCAGGTGTGTGAGGAGAAAGGGGGCTCTAGGCCCCCTTCTTTTTTTATTCGGCGCAGGCAGCGCAAAAGCCAGCCTCTAAATTGCAAGACGCAGAAGATCCATCAGCTTCAGACTCTTCGTCTAAGCCAAACATGCTCTTAAAATCGTCATCCAATGCAGCGTATGCATCATCCTTGCGCTGAGTGTCAGGCAGGACTTGCAGGCTGTAATAGAGGCTCGTCTGAGAAGATTCTAGCCAATCGCGAAGGAATGCTTCGTCGTAAATGACCATATCGCTCCACGAATTAAACGAATAACCATGGAAGAGACCAGTGCGTTGATAAAGAGAAACAATGCCATCAGCAACGCGCTTGTAGTTAGCCCAGCCCACTTCAGCAGCAATTTCCACATCACCATAGTCAAACGTTTCCACGCCAAAAGTGCCTGAATCCCGGTCAACAATGCGGCCAATGGGAGGAGCAATTTCAGGAGCAGTGGTAAAGCCGCGAGTGTCTAGATAACGATAGGAGCACGATGCAGTGGGAGCGATACAGAAAGCACGTTCCATGCCATGCTCACGGGCAATTTCAGCCGCCTTTTGAATGCCTTGGTCTAATTGCCATACTGCTTCGCCAGCTACAGTCTCTTTCCACTGCTCAAACCATGCACGAGGATCCTCGGCCAGAAATGCATTCAATGCATAGCCAAAATCTTCATAGCTAATGCCATGGATGGCAAGGAAATTAGCCAAGCCCAGCACGCCTAGGCCAATTTGTTTATCAATGGTGGGAGAAAGATATTCTCCAGTGTCGCCAACTCCAGTATTGGGATGGAGATCAACTAGCTGCTGCATGCCTTCAATAAAGGCTCCTTGCAAATTATCAAAATTACAGGCGCCAAGATTTACATGCTGCAGCAAACAAGTGCCACGATGCGGAAGATAAACTTCGAGGCAGACATTTGCCCGAATCCGCTCTCCTTTCGCATTGAAACGAATTTTGTTCAACCAAATATCACCGTTGCCAATTCCCCTCAGCAATGCATCGATAAATTCTTGAGAACTATTCTCAATAAACTTCTCATCTACATTGATACAACGCTTCACCCAGGGCAGCTCACTTCGTGATGCATTTATAAATTCCAGCGCATCGGGATGGTCATAATCAAGATGCAAAACTACAGCACCATTTTTATAAACACCACCCCTACGCAAAATTTCATTAAGCGTGGAATAAATCTTGCCAAAACTTACTGGCCCACTTGCCACCAAGCCTTTACCATTTTCAGCATTCCTTTCACGGAGAGAAGAAAGATGAATAGCGACGCCCGCACCATTGCGCAAACCGTGGCTAACAAACCGCCAAGACGCTTCAATGCCATCTGGCCCTTCCATTGAATCTTCTACGTTAAAAACCGTGCAGCTTACGGGAAGGCGGCTTTCAGAATTATCTAGCCAATCTTGCACCCTACCAGTACGTGCAATTGGCTCGCATTTTGCTTTTTCTTTCAGGCTCATGAGACGACAAAAGGGGGCGCTGCCCCCTGACGATCAACTTAGGAAGGCTAGCGTAAACGCCCTTTTCCAAGGGCTTTCTTAAGGAAGACGACATAACCAAATGGCATGCCAAGTGCCAGCCATCAATGCAGCGCCAAGCAGGCCGGACCATAGTGCCACGCGCAGCTCATGCTCACGAATGGAACGATGGACAAAAGCTTTCATTTCTTCTTCAGTCATTAGTCGCAAAGATTTTCAGCATCTTCCATGGAGAGACGATCTTTAATAAAAAGCTTCGCCTCGTTCAAAGTACGAAAATAATAAGGAGCGTCATCTATCGCTGCAAACCATTGAAACTCCGGCTTACTAAAACATGGCCAAAGCTTATAGGGGCCATAGTTAAACGGCTGACGTTCTGGCAAACCGAACATGGCAATAGTCCGTAGTTTTACCACGCTAGTTCTTATTGCAAACTGTGCATGCATTATTTAATACATTCTTCAGCAAACCGGCATCTACCGCTTAAATCCTTAAGAAATTCTGTAGAAATTTTGGTTTTTGTATCACCATGATACGAAAAAGCCTGCATTTTACTCACACCACGAGATACGATAGCCGTAAGCGGAGCCTCGCTTAAATTTACTAAGCGCTCCGCAAGCCAGTGCAGGCATGATTAGCCGCGCTTCTAGACCAGTGAGCCCCAAAGGCGAACGTTCTATACAAGCGGCGGAAACCAAAAGGCTTGACTAGCTGCGTTCTCTAGACAACTGAGCCCCCAAAGGGCGAAGGTCTCAGACAAGCAGCGAAAATCAAAAGCCCGCACAAGAAAGGCTGGTCCAGCTCCTAGGTAATGGGCCGCCCGTAGTGTGCGTAGCCTCCAGGAAAGCGCTTTTTTTGTTTTTCTCTATCTTTAAAAGCTTGAACGGCGGCTTTGGGCCGCCTTTTTGTTGAGAACAATGGAAAGGAAAATGCGCGATTTTGTGCGTCATTACGACGGCTTGGGGCCGTCTCCATTAGAGAAGCTAATCGTCTGAAATGCCTCAAGCGGCGTCCTGCGGACTTGCTTTCGGCATAGTGCCACTAGCTTTTTGCTCGTTAATATTGTCCAAGATTTTTGCGCATTCATGAACTACGACCACGATTATGATCGCCAAAATCCAGTGATGCGCCAAACAAAAGATATGGTCGCTAAAGCCAGAACACGAGCAAAAGATAAAAATATCCCCTTTGACATTGACCTTCCTTATATTCGCTCAATAGTCCCTTCTCATTGCCCAGTATTTAATATTCCCTTGGAATGGTCACGACGACGTGGCGTTGGCCCCGTTGCTCTCTCTAACAGCCCTTCCCTGGATCGCATTGATCCAGAACGTGGTTACGTCAAAGGCAATGTATGGATTATTAGCTTTAAGGCAAATCGCATTAAAAACGATGCCTCTCACGAAGAGCTAAAACTAGTCACAGAAGCCGTAGGACGCGCTATCACTAATTCGCTTGATTGGTAGGTATAAATACTGGGGCAAAAAAGCAGGTGAAAAATGGCTCCACTTTTCGGAGTGGATACCGCAGCCCCATAATTTAAATTTGCCGTACTATCGCGCCAGGGCTCAAACGTCAAGCGTTTATCACAATATTTTACGTGGCAGATTGTTGCAAAGCTTAATCCCGAGCTGGGAAGTCGGGATTAAATTGAAAGTTAATCCCTCATCCCCACAAGATCGCCAGTTGTGAACTGCCTGCCAGTAGCCTCTAGCGTCGCCACCCTGCCACGTTAAAGCCCGGCAAGTCATAGCCTACCGGGCGATGATAAAGGCCGCTTGTGCGGCCTTCTGAGAGGGTCTGGCTATTCTTGATTCTCAGTCATAAAATCTACAATTTGCTGTTTAAGTTCAGCGATGGAACATTCGCGAGCGTAACTGTAGGAATCATCTTGCGCATTTTCTAACATGTTCAGAAAATCGCAGGCATCATCGAAGCTGGAAAATGTTTCGGCATTGAATGTTTGACCGTATTCAGTGGCGCTGATGTAGAACATGATGCAACGGTGAGAGGGTAAACAATGGGGCCGCAATTGCGGCCCGCTAGGTTAAGCGATGCAGAATGCTTTTTTGTCGGCGTCAGTGTAGTTAATGCCGTGGGGTAGTTTGAAGCGAAGGCCGATGATATTGCCGCCGCTGATATCGGCTGGCCGAAAATCGCTTAAATCGCCATCGTAAACATTGAACACGCGGCCCGTCATTCTGTCAGTGGGGAGAAAATCAAACTGCGAGCAATCTACATAGTGGGGCAATTGTTGCCCTTTTTTGAGCATAAAAGCGGCTGCTACGTTAACGCCATTGCGCAAGGCATCGCGGCAAATTGCGAGGTTAGCAGTATTTTGCCAGCCATCAAACGATGCCGTTAGGTGATAGCCAAGGCGCTTACATTCTGCCCAATTGCGTTTGATTTTAGTGTAATCATAGAAAATAGGACTGTTTGGAGCATGTTCTACCGTTGCGTTGAATATTTCAAAAATATTACGCTTGCCTAGTGGCAAATCGCGGCCAAACTTGCGACGGCAGAATGTTGCAAACTCTGGCGTTACGAAAAAGTCTATATTTTCCCACGTAATATCGCTTGTGCCATTTAAGCGGATTGCAATATTTTCATCAGTGTTCATATTGAGTTTGGCGAGAATCGCCACAACTAGCAATTGCGCGAATCGCTGTTTGTCGGCGCTAAATGCCAGAGTCCGGCGAATGCGAGCCTTTTGTTTGTTTGTCATATAAACTGGATTGCCTGCAAAATGTAGGCAAATCTTGCGACAATTGCCAGCACCGGGGCAAACATTAACGCCGGATATATCGGACGGTGCTAGGTGGAGAATGTAAGTTTGAATGCGTGATTTTTCGGTTTTAGGATTAGTGGAGAGGATATCGCGATAGGAGATTTTATACTGTTTGCACATTGAAGCCAAATCAGCGGGCAGTTTGGCGCGGGAATTCAGAACAGTGGTAGGCATTGTTTTTTGTGAGAGAATGTTTTTTGAGGCTTGAAAAATCAATAAAGGCCGTTGGCTGTCGCCTGCATTTTTGTTAGGACGGTCTCTTTATGGCCGCGACAATAAAGTTCAAGCTGTTTTTGATTGAACGGCAGCTCAATTTCTCGCCAAACAAAATAAAATCTCTTGCCGTGCAAAATTTCATATTTCGCCTCCCATCGTTTGTTTGTAACTTGCGAAAGAAAATCGCAGGCCTGTTTGATTGTTGAGAATTTAGGCATTTTGCTAGTGGGAATGTTTACGGAATGTTTGAGAGAATCAGCGGCCAGAGATTTGCAACAGGCAAGCATCAGCGGACGCGCCAGAAGCGCGGCAAGCGACAAACAGCCGCTGATCCTCTACAGCAAGGCTTGCGACAAACAGGGTCAGGAGAGAACCGCCAAACAAGGCGGCAAGCTTAGCAGTGGTTGAAATGGCGTGGGTCATTTTGATCTGGTGGAGAGGGTCGGCGCGATCTCTCGCTCCGATGCATGCATCCTGCCAAATTTCAACGGCTTTGCATAGTGGACGGTTTGCCTAAGTGGCCACTATGCAGCGACGTTGCGAGATGGTATGGGGCTGAGCGATTCTGAGCGCAACGACAAATAAAAGAATGATCGCGCACGCGCGTACCATCTCTCCCGCCAAACAGTCAACCGCTGCAACATTCCGCAACATTCCAGCCCATAACGCCATCGTGATAATGCAAACAACGCAAACGGCATTTAACAAACAACGTAAGCGTGATAGTGCAAACAACGCAAACATGATAATGGTAAACCGTAGGGCACATAACGCTATCGTGATATCACCATCTCGTGGGCAAGCCTTTGTAACATTTTGTAACATAAGCTCAGCTTATCTGTCATATAGGCTCAGCTTATGTAGTACGTTTGTACTATGTGACACTTCAGGATTGGCACTAGTACGCTTGTACTATAGTACGACTGTACTACTATGCCTGTATGCGCATATGCGCATATCATCATATCGTTATATGATCATATGCCGATAGCCGCATGTAACAGCAGCGTGATGAAACGATATAAAGAAGCCAAAAACCAGCCGTGCCCTAAACAAGCCGAAAACCAGCCGTGCCCAATTTTTTTTCAAACAAGCCAAAAACTGGCCGTGTCTAATTTTTCTTAAAACAAACCTTTTCCTAGCCGTGCCCTACCAACCATGGCCATCAAAAGCCGCCTTTAGGGCGGCTTCTTCGCTTGCAAACGGCCCTCCCACTGCATTCTCATCATCATCGTCATACCAATACCAGCCTTCCACTAGTTCAGTGCCTTTGCAGCAATCTTCAGAAAAGAAATCAATGAGGATCATGAAAAGTCTCCAATGATGTAGTCAAAAGGTCCTTCACCATGGCCAATGCAATGCCCTGCAAGTAAAGCATGCCTTGCAAGACCATAAGGCCCTATTTCTGCATAGTTATCCTTTAACCATTGTTTATCAAAGAGCTTATCGGGCTTTCCGCTCCTATCCCAGACAATGGAGAAGAATTTTCCGTTATCAACGAAGTCTCCATATTCATCTCTTATTTCATAGTCATGATCTTTCGTTAAATAATCAATGCGACTCCATAGTTGCTGCCAATTGTTGATGCCATCTTCTGGATATACGTGGAGACCAAAGCACCAACCATAAGAGCTTTTACCAAGATGCAAAGGAGGCTCTTCTTCTTTGCCGCAATGAGGGCATTTAGGAGCGTGAAGATAATAGTTGCAGCCCATTATTTCACTACCTCCTGAAGCCTGTTCCACATCCATTGTTCCTTGGTATCAGGGCGCATCAGCTCATAGCCTTCATGATCAATGATGGCATCGCCAGCACTGTCTATGCAACCTTCAATGTCCCTACGCCAGATACCCCTACAAGCGCCTTGCTGGTCAAAGATGGCAATAATATCCTCCCGATCCTCCATCGCTTGCCTGACGTGGAAGAGAAGGTCTCTCAATCGGGCCGCCTGGTAGCGGCCTTTAGTGGGAGGAAAGTACGGGCCGTTGTCTTGATAAGTGGAAATAGTTAGCATGGCTCAGTCCTCAATAATGCGAAAATCAGGGTCGTTGTTGCGTTGTATCCACCTGCATTGATTTAGCTCAGGAAAAACAACGAAAAGCTTATCGTGATGATCCTGTTCAACAATGGCAGTGGTGAGTTTAGTGCCAATGCGTGATTTGCCTTTCTTTGAAATGGCAATAATGTTGATAGTGTCCATTTAAGCTACTTTGTAGACGCAGTTAGAAAGTTATGCTTTTCAACCATTTCTTGGCAATTCTGACAAGAAATGGCTGACCAAGCAAAGTGATAAACAACATGCAGAGAAGAGCAATGAGGGCAAATAATTTCTCTTCCCTTGTTACCAGCACGTGTGTAGCGATTAACGGAAATTAAAGAAGACATTGTTTTCAAAAGGTTTTGATAAAAGCAAGAAAGAAATGACCAGCAATGGCAGCAGCAGCTCGCAGGGCTTGATCATGATCAGCAGCTTGCACGTCAATGCGCTGGTTGTTGCTGCAGTTGATGAAACGGAAAGTCATTGCAAGAAAGAAAGGAGAAGCTCGCGCCTCGTTGGAACAACAATACAGCACGAAGGCCCCTTTCAAGGGGCCTGTTACAAAGCTTCACACAAGCTCAATGCGGTCAATGGCGAAATCATGGTGGAGCTGCTGGCAAACGGAACGGGCCTGGTCGGCAGAGAAAGCGATGTAGGCAAGCGCGTCATAACGCTGATTTCTACGGCAGAAACCATGGCAGACGAACTTACGCTCTACGGGCTCAATGGTCTTGATGATGTAGTGGGGTCGGGAATCTGTTACGTGCTGCGTGGCCTGCTCAGGAGAGGCAGCATCAATGAGAAGCTCGCATTGGCCACCATTGCGGGAGTTAGTGCAGAGGATGGAATAAGAGGTCATTGATCTTGGGGGGGAGAGGCTCGCGCCTCAGAACAAAGGAACAATACAGCAGAAAGGGGGCCAGAGGCCCCCTGTTCATGAATCGTTACAAAGCTCAAGCTTTCTGCAGCAGAGTCACCCAGTAGCAATCAGGAGCTTCTTCATCTTGGTACGAATGCACTAGTCCTTTGCTGATTAAGGCTCCTAGCACGCCTGCACAAACGTGACTGTCATTGAAAGGGTCAAGCTCATGAAGCCAGCCGCAACCAGGCTCATCCATACCCTCTTCAATGGAGGAAAGCAAGAGGTGTTCTTTGTGGGTGAGGATCATTGTTTTAAAGAGAGGGAAGAGGGCTGCGGGGGCAGCCCTTGGCTGAGCTAGGCCAAGCTTCACGAGGCGAGGCTTTAACGACACTCAGTTGCCGGTAACGCTCCAATGAAGAAAAAATTGGGCGAAACAATGGTAGTGGAATCAAGCGGTGGTCGTCGTTTTTGCTGGCAGCATGATCCAAGCGGTGTAGTTAGCAGCAGAACGATCCACGCGAATAAGTCCTTTCTTTTCTAATGCTTCAAGAGCGTTTAAATACAGTTCAAGGCGATTGCCAACAAGAAAGTTCTTTGGTACAAAACATGGTGCATTTTTGTTGCGTTTTTGATGAGCAAGAAAGTGGCAATAAAGATTGCGCTGATTAATGGAAAGTCCAGAGTTGATCATGAATGAATGATGTTGTTGAAGAATTGTTCAGCTTGCCACTTATGATCAAAGATGCCGTAGGAAGTAGTGTGGATGGAGAGTTCGCTTAAGCGTTCCCAGCCGTAAGCTTCCCATTTGCGAGAACCGTCAGCGCAAAGATATTGCTGGATACCATAGCCACTGTGTTGTGATTGTCGATCAGCTTCGAGGCGAGCTTCGTAGGAGGAATAGTGCTTCATGATCAATTGGTTTTAAAACGAACGCTTTTCATGCAGGAGAGAATTTCGCAAGCAGCAATATCCGGATGAACAAAATCAGCGCCATTGCCTGTTTTGCCCCAGCCACGGCAGCTCATTACATCTTGATCTTCATTGTTGTATTGCCAAGAGCGCCAAAAGTCGTCTTCGGCGCAATAAGCCACAAAGGTTTTGCCCTCCTTCAGAGCTTCGATGATTGCTGTTTTATCAACCATTGTTCTTGGCTCCCATTGCGCAGCGGATGGCATCTTGCTTCAGCATGAACTCAGCCGACTCAGGATCAACCTCACCAGAATGTGGTTGGTAGTCGCAGAAGTAAAAGCGAACACCTTCGGCCAGCAGCAGAGAAAGCATCTGCTCAGGGCTGCGCATCTCGGCGTTAGCAATCTGCTGCAACACTCGAGCTTGGGTTTCGTTGAGGGTCATGATTGTTTTTGGAGAAGCGGCATCGCTGCCGATGGACTAACAATACAGTATGGAAGCCCCCTGAGCGGGGCGTGTTACAAAACTTTACATTTGATCACAGATGCCCATCAGCACTTCACCCACATATTTGCGGGCGGCTTCTAGGTGACCAAAGGCTTCAGAGCGCTCATCACGAGCTTGGTAATAAGCATCAGACCCTTGCGGATAAAAATCTCTTCCGTTGCACGTTGTAGAGGCAAAAGCTTCTAGGGCTTTAGTGAGAGCATCGTAGGCAGCAGCATATTCATCTCTAAGAGCGGTCTTGGAAGTTCCGTTGAGATGGAGAGTGGGGATGATGGTCATAGTTGCGAGAGGTGCGAACAAGAGAACAATACAGCAGAAAGGCCCTGTTTCCAGGGCCTGTTACAAAACGTCACAATTAATAGAGGCTCTCAATGCGAAACGGGCCAAGCCTGCCCACGCGCAGAGCTTTTTCTTTTACAAATTGCTGACTATTTGTTTTAGTATTCTTTATTTTGTAAAGACCAGCTTCAGGAATAACCTTGACAATAATATATTCTCCTCTCCATTGTTTAAAACCAAAGTCGTAAAGATCGACAATAAGGCCAACAGAAAATTTCATGAGGACAATAGACGCTTAATGTCTCGCTCTACATTCTTCAATGCTCGCCAATCAGTGCAGCTTGTGCTGCAAACGAGAGTCTTGCCGGAAAAATGCTTAAACACATAATGTTTGTTCTTTCTATGAAGAACAAAGCCATGTTGTTTAACAAGCTCAAACAATGCGCGTCTATTATCCTTTAATGCCATTACAAGAAGCGCCAGATATCGTCTTGCATACTGTCAGCAAGCGTCAAGAAGAAGGCTTTTGTGCGCTTTGCTGGCTTACTTGCTGGGGCATGCTCAGGGGCTTTATGAACAAGGGCCAGAAGCTTAGAGCGAGCAGCAGCGCGATCATCACGAGAATAGTTTGACAAAGAATAGCCAGAGTCTTTTACCATGCGAGCAATGGCACGCTGAGAGCGGGTGAGAAAAGGAGTGTGGGTCATTTTTCAGAAAACGAGAGTTTGACCATTAGCCTTGATGCTCAACACGCGCTCACAATCAAACGAGCGCCATGCACCTTCGCCTGCAGTGCGAGCAATGGTGAAATCACGGCAGCGAATGATAGAAGGCTTCTTTACGGCAGTGCCTATGCCTTTGATTTCCTTGGTATCGCGAGGATTAAAGCAAAGGCTACGAACAGAGCCGTCTGCTTTTACAAAGCGCACGTTCACAATGCTGCTACCAGCATTGAAGATGAAGCTTTTGATTTTGTCAGTTTTAGTCATTGGAGGAGCCATCGCTGGCAAAGGACTAGAGAAGG
>JACCDU010728921.1_pt1 | contig 18354 bp, 19 predicted proteins | sample 7446081 | NCBI WGS metagenome assembly JACCDU01 (sample SAMN15323447, study PRJNA562643) | freshwater metagenome | isolation source: river surface water | place: USA:Blue River Watershed | collected 2017-08-17
CACACCGACATGAATGTGGTTGTTACTGGGTCGGGCAAATTTGTTGAGGTTCAGGGTACTGCCGAGGGCGTGCCATTTGACCGAGACGAGTTGAATGCCCTGCTTGACATTGCACTAAAGGGCACCGGCGAGCTAACCGAAATCCAGAAGGTTGCCCTGGCCGGATCGGCAAACTAATGGAGCTGGTGCTCGCGACTCACAACGCCCACAAGGTAGCCGAGGTTGGCGCCATCTTGGCCAACTCCGTGCCTGGTCTAAATCTGCTTGGTTACGAGGGGCCTGAGCCGGTTGAGGATGGCGTGAGTTTTCTTGAAAACGCACTCATCAAGGCACGTGCTGCCTTTGAGTTCACGGGCCGACCAGCCATTGCTGACGACTCCGGGTTGGCGGTAGAGATTCTCGGTGGTGCCCCTGGAATATTCAGCGCCCGTTGGTCCGGTACTCGCGATAATCAGGTCAACCGGCAACTGCTTTTGGCCCAATTGGCCGACGTAAAGCCAGAGCATCGGGCTGCCGCCTTCGTTTGCACTATTGCCTATGTAGACGGTGAAAACGAAGTTTCATTCACCGGCATTTGGCCTGGCAGTATTGCAGCCCAGGAGCATGGCGAGCACGGTTTTGGCTACGATCCGATTTTTATCCCAGAGGGTTTTGAGGTCACCGCGGCGCAATTGGACCCTGAAGTAAAGAACCTGCTAAGCCATCGTTCGTTGGCACTTGAGCAGCTGGCCAGCTACCTAGGCTCAATCGAAAACTAACTAACTAGGGTTTCGGCCTTGTGCTCGCGTCTTGCCTTGATTACTTCGTAGGCAATCGGAATCGATGAAACCACCACGAAACCAATCGTGAAGTATTCAACGTGCTGGGCAACAAACGGAATTTTGCCCAGGAAGTAACCCAGCAGGGTGACTCCGGTTCCCCAGCCAATGACGCCGATGAAGTTGTATTTCAAGAAGTTTCGGTAAGGCATCTGTCCGATTCCGGCTGCTACCGGAACAAAGGTCCTCATGACCGGTACAAAGTGAGCCAAGATGATCGCTCGGGCGCCATAGCGCTCGAAGAAGCTGTTGGTTTTGGCAACATTCTTTTGGCTGAATAGCTTTGAATCCTGCTTATTGAAGATGGCCGGACCAGACTTTCGGCCAATCCAGTAGCCAGTTTGATCACCCAACCAGGCCGAACTCGAAATCATGATGCAGGCCAACCAGATTGGCACTGGCCAAGGCTCACCGGCGGTCGGAAAAACCACATCGCCGGTTGAAATCATTAGACCGACTACAAATAGCAGCGAGTCACCCGGCAGGAAGAAACCAACCAGCAGGCCGGTCTCAATGAAGACGATCGCGCAAACGCCAATCATCGCGAAGGCTCCGAAAGACTGAATCAGTGTTTCGGGCTCAAGCCATTCCATTCCAAACATGTGCCCCTAGCAGGATTCGAACCTGCGCTTTCGCCTCCGGAGAGCGACGCTCTATCCCCTGAGCTATAGGGGCCAGGGTGCGCTTAAAGCCTAACAGCGAGGATGGCCTATGATTTTCGAAGACTGCTGAACAACAAGGAGAAATAATGGCGCTAAAACTACCGGGTCAATGGGTATGGGACTCATGGTTTGTTTTCGATGGTGAAAAGCACCACGCCTTTTATTTGCAGGCATCTCGCGGTCTAAAAAACCCAGACCGTCGTCACCGCAATGTGACCGTCGGCCACGCTATTTCAGACGATCTTGTCAATTGGACAATCCTCCCGGACGCACTGACTCCTAGTGACGAACCTGGTTTTGACAGTTGGACCACTTGGACCGGATCTGTGACCAAGGGCGATGACGGTCTTTGGTACCTGTTTTACACCGGTACCAGCCGCGAAGACGCGGGCGAGCGCCAGGCCGTTGGGCTTGCGGTTTCTAAGGACCTGATCTCGTGGGACAAGGTTCAAACCACTCCGGTGGCAGAGGCCGACCCGCGCTGGTATCGCACGCTTCAGGCTGGTTTCGAAAACGAGCCGTTCCGCGACCCATGGGTATTCAAGCTTCCTGGTGAGTCTGAATGGACCATGTTGACCACCGCCGCGTCAAACACATTCGAGAACCCGAATCAAAATGCAGTTGCCGGTTACGCCAAATCAAAGGACCTAATCAACTGGGAGGTATTGCCTCCGCTTGGCAAGCCGGATTCAGGTTTCGGCGAGACTGAAGTGCTTCAGTATGCAAACGTCGATGGCGTTCCGCTATTGCTGTTCTGCGCATCAATGCAATGGTTGAGTGCCGATCGTCAGGCCAACGGTGAAAAGGGCGGCGGTTACAGCGTGGTTGTTCCGGCTGACCTGAGTGAAGTTGATTTCACCAAGTCGGTGGCATTCCCTGCCTATGACCTTTACGCTCCGAGATTGGTTCAGGATAAGCAGGGCGGCTGGAACTACATCGGTTTTGTAAATTACCGCGATGGCGAGTTCTACGGTGAGCTTTGTGATCCAATTCCGGTCACCGCCGACCCAGTGCTAGGCCTCATCCGCAAGTAGTCAAATCGGTGTCAGGGCGCCATTCTCGGTATGATTTAGAGACAGTCTCTTTTCGATGCCGGCCCTTTGCGCGCCCATCAAACTGAGAAATTCAGTTAGGAACCACATTGACTCCAGCAGACCTTTCTGCCGCCATCGTTCGCATCCTCAGCGGTTTGCAGGCCGATGGTCGACTTAGCGATGGCCCGATTCCGACTGAAGTTGTAGTCGAACGGCCAAAAAACCGCGATCACGGTGACTGGGCAACCAACGTTGCTATGCAATTGGCCGGCAAGTTCGGCATGAATCCCCGAGCATTTGCTGAGCTGTTGGCAGCCGAGCTTTCGCAGGCTTCCGGTGTCGAAAAGGTAGACATCGCCGGCCCTGGTTTTATCAACATTTCAGTCAGCGCTGCCGCTGCCGGTGAGCTTGCCAAGGTAATTGTTGAGGCTGGCGACACCTTTGGTATCGGCACTGACCTCGCCGGGGTAAAGCTCAACCTTGAGTTTGTTTCGGCCAACCCGACCGGCCCGATTCACATGGGTGGAACCCGCTGGGCAGCAGTTGGAGACTCGCTAGCGCGAATTTTCGAAGCTCAGGGCGCAGACGTAACTCGCGAGTACTACTTCAACGATCACGGTGCCCAGATCGACCGGTTCGCTCGATCATTGCTGGCCCGCGCTCGCGGCGAGGATGCCCCAGAGGATGGCTACGGCGGCGCGTACATCCAGGAGATCGCTGACCGCGTTTTGGCTGAGACCGCAATCGATGTTCTGAACCTTCCTGAGGACGAAGCTCAGGAGTTCTTCCGCGCTCAGGGCGTCGATTTGATGTTCGGCGAAATCCGAGAATCGCTGCACGATTTTGGTGTCGACTTCGATGTCTACTTCCACGAGAACTCGCTTTACGAATCCAAGGCGGTTGACCGGGCCATCGAGAAGCTCCGCGAACTGGGTCACATTTTTGAGGCCGACGGTGCAATCTGGCTGCGTTCGACCACCTTTGGTGACGACCGTGACCGCGTAATCATCAAGAGTGACGGTGACCACGCCTACATCGCCGGTGACATCGCCTATTACCTAGACAAGCGTGAGCGCGGTTTCGATCAGTGCTTGTACATGCTTGGTGCCGACCACCACGGATACGTGCCTCGCATGATGGCGCTATGTGCCGCATTCGGTGATGAACCGGGTAAGAACCTCGAGATTTTGATTGGCCAAATGGTCAACTTGGTTCGCGACGGCGAGCCGGTTCGTATGTCTAAGCGTGCCGGAACCGTTGTGACCATGGAAGACCTGGTCTCGGTGGTTGGTGTTGATGCCGCTCGCTACGCACTAGCGCGATCATCCATCGACTCACAGCTAAACATCGACCTTGAGCAGCTGCAGAAGAAAACCAACGACAACCCGGTTTTCTACGTGCAGTACGCCCACGCTCGCACCAAGCAGGTGGCCAAAAATGCGGCTGGCCTCGGCGTAGATCGCAGTGAATTTGATCCAAGCTTGTTGGCTCACGAATCTGAGTCTGAATTGTTGGCCAAACTGACCGAGTTGCCACGCGTTGTCGCACAGGCTGCCGAGTTCCGCGAGCCTCACCGCGTTGCCCGCTATATCGAAGAAGTGGCCGGCTCGTATCACCGCTGGTACGACCAGTGCCGTGTTACGCCTTTGTCGGGTGCACCGGTTGAATCAATTCACCGTACCCGCCTTTGGTTGAACGACGCTGCCGGTGTGGTTCTAAACAATGGTTTGCGCCTCCTCGGCGTCAGCGCCCCAGAGAGAATGTAATGCCAAATCCACTTGCCCCGAGCTGGCTCGACCAGCCGGCCAACGTCAATGCCATCGACGCCAAGGTTTGGCCACGTCATGCCAAGCGTCGCGCCACCGGTGAGCTAGAAATCGCTGGTGTATCTGTGGCCGAACTAGCAACCCAATTTGGCACCCCACTTTACGTAATTGACGAGGACGATTTTCGTGCCCGAGCTACGGCAGCACGCGAGACTCTTCAGCGAGCTGCGCAAAAAATTGGCACCGAGGCCAAGGTCTACTACGCTTCCAAGGCGTTCCTCTCGACTGAGATCGTCAGCTGGATCAATGAACTTGGTTTGAACATCGATGTTGCCAGCGGAGGGGAACTGGCCGCCGCCCTTGCCGGTGGAATCGATGCGTCCAGGATTGGGCTTCACGGCAACAACAAGTCACTGTTTGAAATCGGACGCGCTGTAACTGCCGGAGTTGGCGCCATCGTTATCGATTCTGAGCAAGAAATCGAACGAATCGCTTCTGCTGCTGGTGCTCAGGATGCCATCCAGGGTGTGCGTCTTCGAGTTAACACCGGTGTACACGCCAACACCCACGATTTTCTAGCCACTGCGCGAGAAGACCAAAAGTTCGGAACAGCGCTTGCCGATGTTCCAGCCTTGGTTGCCAAGATCCGCTCGCACTCACACCTAAAGTTCCTAGGTTTCCACCAGCACATTGGTTCTCAGATTTTCGCGGTCGAAGGGTTCATCGAGTCGACCAAGCGCTTGCTTGCTCTGCACGCAGAAACGCTGGCCGGCGGGGATGTGCCTGAAATCAACCTGGGTGGCGGGTTCGGCGTGAATTACAAACTTGCCGACAATGCTCCAAGCCTTGGATACTTTGCCGACGCAATTACCGCTGTGGTGGCTGAACAGTGTGCGGCCCTGGGCATCCCGGTTCCAAAGTTGGCTTTCGAGCCTGGCCGATGGATTGCTGGCCCGGCTGGACTAACTCTGTACAACGTAGGAACCATCAAAGATGTCAAGGTCACCGATGGCCTAGCCCCCGCAGTTCGAAAGTATGTCTCGGTAGACGGCGGCATGAGCGATAACGCTCGACCAGCCCTTTATGAAGCCGAGTATCACGTGACACTGGCCTCGCGTTCCTCTGCTGCAATGCCTGAATTAGCGCGTGTGGTTGGTAAACACTGCGAGAGTGGCGATATCGTTGTTCGTAACGACTATTTGCCAGGAGATGTTCAGCCGAACGATTTGCTTGCGGTTGCCGTAACTGGCGCCTACTGCTATTCGCTATCGAGTAACTACAACTTCTTGACCCGACCACCGGTGGTTGCGGTTCGTTCAGGCCAGTCTCGACTAATTATTCGAGGCGAGACTGAAGCAGATTTGTTTGCCCGAGACTTGCACTACCAGGCCACCCACGGCCACATGAATGAGAAGAGTTAGACCGTGATCGAATACCGTCCATTGCGCATTGCGCTGCTGGGTGCCGGCTCTGTCGGCTCGCAGGTAGCCCGCTTGCTGATTGAAAACAAGGCTGAGCTTGCTGCTCGAGTTGGTGCTGAGCTTGAGTTGGTCGGCATCGCTGTGCGCGACCTAAACTCGCCTCGCAATGCCGGCGTCCCAAGTGAACTTCTGACGCTAGATGCAGAATCACTAATTTTGGGCGCAGACATCGTGATTGAAGTCATGGGCGGAATTGAGCCAGCGCGCACTTACATTCTTCAGGCGCTGAACTCAGGTTCAGACGTAATCACTGCCAACAAGGCTCTGTTGGCCACCCACGGAACCGAACTATTCGACACTGCTGAGCAGGTCGGTGCCCAGCTGTACTTCGAGGCCGCTGTCGGTGGTGCAATTCCAATCATTCGACCACTTCGTGAGTCACTTGCCGGTGACAAGGTCAACCGAATCATGGGTATCGTCAACGGAACCACCAACTACATCCTTGACCGGATGGATTCAACCGGTGCCTCATTCGACGATGCACTAGCCGAGGCTCAGGCCCTGGGTTACGCAGAGGCTGATCCAACTGCAGACGTTGAGGCATTCGATGCTGCCCAGAAGGCCGCCATCCTTGCCTCGCTGGCCTTCCACACCGAAGTACCACTTGAAAAGGTTTACCGCGAGGGAATCACCAAGATCACTGCCGAACAAATCAAGGCAGCTCAGCGCGATGGCTATGTAATCAAGATTCTGGCAATTGCCGAACGTATTGAAGCCAATGGTGGTGAGGCCGGAGTGGCCGTGCGCGTGCACCCGGTTTTGATTGATCGAACCCACCCGCTAGGTGCTGTTCGCGGCGCTTACAACGCAGTTTTCGTCGAGGCTGAGGCCGCTGGCCAGCTCATGTTCTACGGTGCGGGCGCCGGAGGAGTCCAGACCGCGTCAGCAGTCCTAGGTGACCTGGTCTCTGCTGCTAAGCGTCACGTTGCCGGTGGTCCTGGATTGGCTGACTCGGTTCACGCCAACCTCCCGATTCTGCCGATTGATCGAGTTCACACCCGATACCAAATCACCCTTGAGGTCACCGACCAGCCTGGCGTCTTGGCTAAGATTGCAAACATTTTTGCTCAGCAGCAGGTTTCTATCGAAACGGTTGAGCAGTCGGTGCGCCACAACCAAGGTAAGGCCAGCGCAACCGCTACCCTCGAGGTAGGCACACACCAAGCAACTGACGCATCACTCAGCGCAGTTGTTGCAGCGCTCGCCGAAAGCGACGCAGTTGAATCTATTACTTCAGTAATCCGAGTAGAAGGAATCTAATGGCTCACCAATGGCGCGGAGTTATCCGCGAATACATCGATCGCCTAGACATTTCAAGCGACAACCCAATCATTACTTTGGGTGAGGGTGGCACTCCACTGGTAGAGGCTCCAGCACTTGCCAAGCTTGTCGGTGCTGAACGAGTTCTTCTAAAGGTTGAGGGCATGAACCCAACCGGTTCATTCAAGGACCGCGGAATGACCATGGCAGTGTCAAAGGCAGTGGGCCACGGAGCCCAGGCTGTAATCGCTGCATCTACAGGTAACACCTCGGCTTCAGCTGCAGCCTATGCTGCCGCTGCCGGCATCCAGTCAGTGGTTTTGGTTCCAAAGGGCAAGATTTCACTTGGCAAGTTGAGCCAGGCGGTTGCTCACAAGTCACAAATTCTTCAGGTCAAGGGCAACTTCGATGACTGCCTTGATCTAGCGCGTGACCTCTCAGAGAACTACCCGGTTCACCTAGTTAACTCGGTGAACCCAGACCGTATCGAGGGCCAGAAGACCGGTGCGTTCGAAGTTGTCGACGCGCTCGGTTTCGCTCCAGACTTCCACGTCTTGCCAGTTGGTAACGCCGGTAACTACACCGCTTACTCAAAGGGTTACCGTGAGGACCTAAACGAAGGCCGCATCAAGGCTCTTCCAAAGATGTGGGGATTCCAGGCCGAAGGTTCAGCTCCGTTTAGCTTCGGAAACCCGGTCAAGAAGCCAGACACAATTGCTACCGCAATTCGTATCGGAAACCCGGCCTCATACGACCTAGCCTTGGCGGCTAGAGAAGAGACCGGCGGCCAGTTCGGTTACGCATCTGACAAGGAAATCCTGTGGATGCACCGCTTCTTGTCTCAAGAGGTTGGCGTATTTGTCGAGCCTTCATCGGCTACCGGCGCAGCTGGTTTGTTCAAGCACTCAAAGCTGGGTGAGGTTCCAGCCGGATCCACCATCGTGGTTACCGTTACTGGTCACGGCCTGAAGGACCCAATGTGGGCCCTGAAGGACGAGCGTGGCAAGGGTATCAAGCCTCAGGCTGTGCCTAACCGAGTTGAAGCTGTGGCTGAGCGCCTCGGCCTAAGCAAGAAGTAATCATGGTTTCACTCGTCGGCAGAAAAGTCAGCGTAAAGGTTCCGGCCACTTCGGCAAACCTTGGCCCTGGCTTTGACACACTCGGTATGGCGCTTTCCTACTATGACGAACTCGAAGTTGAGGCAGTCGCAGGCGTTGGCGCTTTCGTTGAGGTGCACGGCGAGGGTGAGGGTGAGGTCCCAACTGACGCCTCGAACCTAGTGGTTCAGTCGATTGCCTACACCTTCAAAAAGTTTGGCCAAGAACTTCCTGGTTTGCGACTAACCGCGCACAACATCATTCCGCACGGTCGCGGCATGGGTTCATCTGGCGCTGCCGTTGTTTCAGGCATCGTTGCTGCCAAGGGGCTGCTCGAGGGCATCGTCGAGATGACCGACAAGGACCTTCTTGACATTGCCACCGAGCTCGAGGGCCACCCAGATAACGTAGCGCCAGCACTATTCGGCGGACTCACTATTGCTTGGGAAGACGAATCTGGCCCGCACCACAAGAAGTTGTTCGTGCACCGTGGGGTTTCTCCACTTGAGTTGGTTCCAAATCACAAGATGTCGACTGCACTGGCTCGCTCGCTGCAGCCTGAATCGGTGCCGCACAATGATGCCGTTTTCAACGTTTCACGCTCAGCGCTGCTAATCGCGGCACTGACCCAGAGCCCAGAGCTTATGTTGGCTGCGACCGAGGACCGTCTTCACCAGGACTATCGCGCTGCTGCCATGCCTGAGACTGATTCTTTGGTTCAGTTGATGCGTGAACACGGGCATGCTGCCGTTGTCTCAGGCGCCGGCCCTTCAGTTTTGGTCTTGGCAAGTGACCCTGCCGAACGCCTTGAAGCCGCAAAACTGGCAGCAAAACACTATCCAGAATGGAAAGCGTTGCTGTTGGCTGTGGACTTCAAAGGTGCTACTGTTGTTGTGCACCAATAATTGGTGAAACCCGTAAATCTAATTACGGTGAAGCGCGATCAAACCGCGCATACGTGACTCTCTAAATTCAATTAGTCACGGCTTATCTCCTAAGAAAGAGAAATCAAAAAACATGGATGAAATCCAGGAAACCACTGCTCCGGTACGTAAAAGCCGTCGTGTAGTTGCTGATGCAGCAGCTCCAGCAGCAGATTCAGCTGCCACCGCAGCGCCAAAAAAGACCACTCGCACCCGTGCCGCAAAGGCCAGCACAGATGCTGCCGAGGCTCCGGCTGAAAAGGCTCCAGCAGCCAAGGCTCCACGCGCTGCTAAGACTGAGCAGTCAGAAGCTCCAGCTGAGTCAAAGGCTCCAGCCGAGGCCAAGTCTGAGAAGTCAGAGCCTGCAGGTGAGGGCCAGGAGCGCTCAGAGCGTTCAGGCAACAACCGTAACCGTAACCGCAACCGTAACCGCAACCGCAATGGCGGCGAATCGAACAGTTCAGAGTCGGGCGAATCGCGCGATTCAAACGAGTCAGCTCCGCGTGAGAACGCCAACCGCGACAACTCAACTCGCGACAACGATTCACGCAACGACCGCGACTTCAACGACGAGCGCCGCAACCGCAACGGTCGCAACCGTAACCGCAACGACCGTTACCGCGACCGCAACGATCGCCGTGGCGGCCGTGGCAATGGTGGTATGCAGGATGAGATCGAACCAGAAATTTCTCCAGATGACATCTTGGTTCCAGTTGCCGGAATCTTGGATGTTCTTGACAACTATGCGTTTGTTCGCACCAGCGGGTACCTCCCTGGCCCGAACGACGTTTACGTTTCACTAGGTCAGGTCAAGAAGTACAACCTTCGTAAGGGCGACGCTGTAGTTGGTGCTATCCGCCAGCCAAAAGAGGGCGAAGGCCAGGGTCGCCAGAAGTTCAACGCGATTGTTCGCATTGACTCAATCAACGGCCTTACCCAAGAGCAGGCTGCCAACCGTGTTGAGTTTGGCAAGCTAACTCCGCTTTACCCTCAGTCGCGTTTGCGCCTAGAGACCGAGCCAAACAAGTTGAGCACCCGAATTATCGACTTGGTTTCACCAATCGGTAAGGGTCAGCGCGGTTTGATCGTTTCGCCACCAAAGGCCGGTAAGACCTTGGTGCTGCAGGCAATTGCAAACTCAATCGCAGTCAACAACCCAGAAGTTCACCTAATGGTGGTTTTGGTTGACGAGCGTCCTGAAGAAGTTACCGACATGCAGCGCACCGTCAAGGGTGAGGTTATTGCTTCTACCTTCGACCGTCCGGCTGAAGACCACACCACCGTTGCTGAGTTGGCAATCGAGCGCGCAAAGCGTTTGGTTGAGCTTGGTCACGACGTTGTAGTCCTTCTCGACTCAATTACCCGTCTGGGCCGCGCCTACAACCTAAGCGCACCTGCATCAGGCCGAATTCTTTCAGGTGGTGTTGACTCGTCAGCACTTTACCCACCAAAGCGCTTCTTTGGTGCAGCCCGAAACATCGAGGATGGCGGCTCGCTGACCATTCTGGCAACCGCTCTCGTTGAGACCGGTTCAAAGATGGATGAGGTTATCTTCGAAGAGTTCAAGGGAACCGGAAACATGGAGCTTCGCCTGTCACGTTCACTCGCTGACAAGCGCATCTTCCCAGCCGTTGACGTCAACGCGTCTGGTACTCGTCGCGAAGAAATGCTGATGAGCCCAGATGAGACCAAGATTGTCTGGAAGCTTCGCCGCGCACTTGCCGGTCTAGAGCAGCAGCAGGCACTTGAGCTTGTAATCAGCCGTCTGAAAGAGACCTCAAGCAACGTCGAGTTCTTGATGAAGGTTCAGAAGTCAATGCCAGTTCCAACCGGTTCTGACTCGGAGTAAAAATTGCTCTCTTCGGTTCAACCACTAATTGCTGAGCACGCAGAGCTTCAGACCAAGTTGTCTGACCCTGCGCTGCACGGTAACCCAGCTCTGGCCAAAAAGCTCAATCGTCGCTATGCCGAATTGAGCACGATTGTTGCCGCCTATAACCAGGTTGTTTCGCTAAACGAAGACCTGAAAGCGGCCAAAGAATTGGCCAAAGAAGATGAGATGTTTGCCGAGGAGGCAACCATCACTGAAGAGCGTTTGCTGGCGGCAAATGAAAAACTTCGCCGCCTGCTCATTCCTCGCGACCCAGATGATGGCCGTGACGTGATCATGGAAATCAAGGCCGGCGAAGGTGGAGCTGAGTCAGCTCTGTTTGCCGCAGACTTGCTTCGCATGTACATCCAGTACGCCAACTCAAAGGGTTGGAAGACCGAGGTTCTTGACAAGAACGAGTCAGATCTGGGTGGCATTAAAGACATTCAGCTGGCAATCAAGGGCAATGCAACTGACCCTTCACAGGGCGTTCACGCGCACTTGAAGTATGAGGGTGGCGTTCACCGCGTACAGCGTGTTCCGGCTACAGAAACTCAAGGTCGCATCCACACCTCAGCGGCTGGCGTTTTGGTGTTCCCAGAGGTCGATGAGCCTGAAGAGGTCGAGATCAGCCAAAACGATCTCCGCATCGACGTCTACCGTTCTTCTGGTCCTGGCGGCCAGTCGGTAAACACGACTGACTCTGCTGTTCGTATCACCCACTTGCCAACCGGAATCACTGTTGCCATGCAGAACGAGAAGTCGCAGCTGCAGAACCGTGAAGCGGCCATGCGTGTTCTTCGAGCACGTATTCTGGCAGCCCAGCAGGAGGCCATCGAGGCAGAGCAGTCAGCTGCTCGCAAGTCTCAGGTTAAATCTGTCGACCGTTCTGAGCGCATCCGCACTTATAACTATCCAGAGAACCGCATTGCAGATCACCGCACTGGATACAAGGCCTACAACCTCGATGCTGTTATGGACGGTGCACTTGAGCCGGTTATCCAGTCAGCTATTCAGATGGATGAAGAAGCGCGTCTAGCGGCACTCGGTTCTGCTGAATCGAAGTAACGCTCTTGTTTCTGCGCGAACTCATCGAGCACGCAACTGAACGTTTTACCCAGGTGGGTATCGAGTCAGCGGCGGTCGATGCAGAACTTTTAGCCGGGCACGTCCTTGGCTTGAGTCGCGGGGGAGTCCAAGCGCAGATTCTGATCGGTGGCAAGGTTTCTGCTGATCAGGCCAAGCAAATCACCGATCTGTTCGGCAGACGTCTGGCCAGAGAACCACTCCAGCACATCACCGGAATTGGTTACTTTCGAAACTTAGAGCTTGAAGTCGGCCGCGGAGTTTTTATCCCACGTCCAGAGACCGAGTTCGTAGCTCAATTGGCCATCGATGCTCTTGCCAGAGTTCAGAGCGCCAATCCGATTGCTGTTGATTTGGGTACCGGTTCAGGGGCCATCGCATTGGCCATGGCTACCGAGGTTCCTAATGCGCGAGTTTACGCAGTAGAGAAGTCAGACGATGCCATGCCGTTCACCTCGGCAAACTTCAAAAAGTACGGCTCTGCGAATGCCAATCTGGTTCAAGGCGATTTGGCTGAGGCATTCGAAGACCTAAACGGTCAGGTGGCGGTAGTTGCCTCGAATCCGCCTTACATTCCTTCTGCCGCCGTGCCAAGAGACGTAGAGGTACACCTTCACGATCCTGATCTGGCTCTTTACGGTGGCCAAGACGGCATGGACGTTATTCATCAGGTATCGGCCACAGCCCGTCGACTTCTGGTGACTGGGGGAGTGCTGGTAATCGAGCACGCCGACTCGCAATCCAATCAGGTCTGTCAACTACTATTGGCTGATGGATGGCGCGAAGTTCAACCTCATCGCGATCTAACCGACCGCGACCGCGCAGTAACCGCCATCAAGTAGTCCCAAGCCACATAGGAGTGTGAAGTGCAGCGAGTTTTTGATTGCTCAGTCGACACTGACCTGTTGACCGGTATGCGTCGCGCCAAGGTTTCCCTAGGTCGCGGTGAACTCGTGGTACTGCCCACCGACACGGTTTATGGCATCGGCTGTGATGCTTTCTCGGCAAAGGGAGTTCAGGCACTTTTGGCTGCCAAGGGTCGAACCCCGCAGTCACCGCCGCCGGTCCTAATTGGCAACGTGAACACTCTGCACGCTCTAGCTGAAGATGTTCCTGACGTTGCCCGCCGTTTGGCTGACACATTCTGGCCCGGCGCCCTCACCATGATTCTTCGTGCCCAGCCTTCACTCAACTGGGACCTAGGCGAGACCAAAGGCACCGTAGCCCTCCGTATGCCAGACCACAAAATTGCTTTGGCTCTGCTTGAGGACGTTGGCCCAATGGCGGTTTCAAGCGCAAACCTAACCGGCCAGCCCGCAGCAACTACCTGCGCTCAGGCTTACGACTACCTTGGCGAAAGTGTTCAGGTGTACCTCGACAGCGGCAACAGCCCAAAGGGTGAGGCGTCAACCATTATTGACCTAACCGGAATCACCGACTCATACGATGCAGACGGCAACCTAAGCACCACCGGCAAAATCCGCATTGTTCGCCGCGGTGCACTGTCTGATGCAAAACTTCGATCGGTTGCCGGCGACCTACTCGAGGGTGCCAACTAGTCAATGCGCGCCTATTTACTGATGATGCTGGTTGCAGCAGCCGTGACCTTTGTGGGCACTTGGGCTGTTTTGAAACTCGCTCATAAATACAAGATTTACCCACAAATCCGATCAAGAGACGTGCACACCCGACCAACCCCAAGGCTGGGCGGCGTCGCCATGTTTTTGGGCTTTACAGCAGCGGTGCTCACTGCGGGCTCGCTAGGTTGGTTCAAGAGTGTTTTCAGCGATCCAATTCACATCATCGCCATTGTGGTGGCCGCATTTCTAATCACTCTGCTCGGTTTCTTAGATGACCTTTACGACCTGGACTGGAGCCTAAAGCTTGCCGGTCAATTCGTTGTAGCCGGAATCCTCGCTTGGCAGGGAGTCCAGGTGGTTTCGCTTCCTATCGCCGGCCTCACCATTGGCAGCTTTGGTATCTCATTTGTCGCAACTGTGTTCCTGACGGTTTTGGTCATGAACGCGGTGAATTTCATCGATGGGCTCGATGGTCTGGTAGCTGGTGTGGTGCTGATTGGCACCGGCGTATTCTTTGCCTACTCGTACCTACTAGCCCAGCAAACCTCACCAACTAACTACTTCAACCTGGCCTCTCTAATTTCGGCAATTGTCATCGGTATGTGCGTGGGTTTCTTGCCATTCAATTGGCACCGGGCAAAGATCTTCATGGGTGACACCGGAGCCATGCTCTTGGGTCTGCTGATGGCGACCTCGGCTCTAACCGTCACAGGCCAGATTGACCCTCAGTTGGTCAGTCGCGGTGAGCAAATCCCAGCATTCATCCCGCTGATCCTGCCTTTGGCGATTCTGGTTTTGCCGTTGCTAGATTTCACCTGGGCAGTGCTTCGCAGACTTCGGGCTGGCAAGTCTCCGTTTTCGGCTGACCGCCTGCACATTCATCACCGGCTGCAAGACTTTGGTCACAGTCACCTTGGTGCAGTTCTGGTCTTTTATGCCTGGACGGCCGTAATTTCGATGTCCTGCCTTCTGTTCTTCTTCCTTCCGGTAAGCACAGTCTTCTCAATCTTGGCCCTGGGAATATTCGGCGCCGTAATCTACACAATTCGTCCGGTTATCCAAAGGAGATTCGCAAATCGTGTCAAAGGCAGCTAGCAACCTATTCAAACGAGTCGTCGTGCTTGGCTCCGGCCTGGTCGGCGCAATTGCTCTGGTCGGCGGTATCGCCGGTTACCTAGTAGCAGCGATGCCTGGGCTAATCAGTGCCCTGATTGGCGCGGGTTTGGCATTTGTATTTGTCACCCTCACCGCCCTGAGCGTCTGGGTTGGCGGCAAGCTTCCCCTCGGTGGCTTCTTCGGAGTGGTACTGGGCGGCTGGCTGCTCAAGGTAATCGGATTTGTGCTTTTGATGGGTGCGCTAAAGAACGCAGACTTCATTAGTGGACCCGTGCTGTTCTTTACGTTGGTCGCTTCTGTGATGGGCACTTTGGCCGTCGATTCAGTCTTGGTTTTGAAGGCCAGAATTCCAATCGAACCGGCCGCCTAATTTTCTCGAAAAAAGTTGGCCAATCCCTCGAAAACCTCTATTTCGTCGCAGCTACGGCTGTTAGGATTATCTGAGGAACTGGGGAATCTTCCCCGAGTGCCAAATCGCACTGTAAATCGCCGCAAGGCACACCAAACTTGCCCCGAAACAGGAGTTCACGCTGTTCACTAAAGCCTTGAACCTGCTCAATGTAGCAGCGAGCACCGAAGAGTCGGGCAGTGGTTTCCACGCCCCTTCAATCATGGAGTTCTATCCAGAGATTGTTGCTTTCGCTGATACTCCATTCGCCCTGAACCGAATCATGCTGATTCGTCTTTTGGTCGTTGCACTGCTTCTAGTTCTGTTCAGTCTTTGGACTCGCAAGTTCAAGCAGGCCAACAAGACCAACACCTTTGTTCCTGGCAAGTTCCAGTTGATGGGTGAGATCTCTCTAAACTTCGTGCGTAAGAGCATCGCTCACGACCAGCTTGGCGAAAAAGACGGCGACCGCTTCTTGCCGTTGCTAACCACCATCTTCTTCGTAACTCTGGGCATGAACATCACCGGTATCATCCCGGGCCTAAACGTTGCCGGAACCTCAGTCATCGGTCTTCCAATCGTCATGGCTGCAGCCGCCTACTTCACCTTCATCTACGCAGGTGTCAAAAAGCACGGCGGTCACTTCTTCACCAACGCGCTGTTCCCAGCTGGTGTGCCAAAGCCGTTCTACATCTTGGTTACCCCGATTGAGTTCCTCTCGACCTTCATTCTTCGCCCGGTTACTCTGGCTCTTCGTTTGACAATGAACATGATCGCTGGCCACTTGTTGCTAGTGCTCTGCTTCTCGGCAACTCAGTTCTTCTTGTTCAACGCTGAAGGCGCTTTCAAGTTCTTCGGTGCCGGAACTTTTGTCTTCGGATTCGCATTCACGGTCTTTGAGATCCTGGTTGCTTTCCTACAGGCATACGTTTTTACTCTGCTGACCACGGTCTACATTCAGTTGGCCTTGGCAGACGAGCACTAATCAGGACTGACAACCGTCAGTTCTAAACCACGGAAGGGAAATACAAAGTGGACGTAACTAACATCGCAGAAGTATCAGGAAACATCGCAGTAATCGGCTACGGCCTTGCAGCTGTAGGTCCTGGTGTAGGTGTAGGTCTAGTTGTTTCAAAGACCATCGAGTCAATCGCTCGCCAGCCAGAGCTAGCAGCAAAGCTTCAGGTCACCATGTGGCTTGGTATCGCATTTACCGAGGCTCTTGCGCTTATCGGTCTTGCAACCCCATTCATCTTCGCTTAGTCAGTCAGGATCTAACCCATGATTTCACAGATTCTCGCTGCTGCTTCGGAGGGTGAGGCAACGCCTAACCCACTGTTGCCAGCCAGCTACGATCTCCTGTGGTCTTCGGTTGTCTTCGTAATCCTTCTGGCTTTCTTCTGGTTCAAGGTGCTTCCGAACTTCAAGAAGACCTTGGATGCACGTACTGAGGCGATCGAAGGTCGTCTTGAGGCTGCAGAGAAGGCTCAGGCAGAGGCTGCAGCTAAGACTGCAAACATCGAAGCCGAGCAGGCTGAGGCTCGCGCCGAAGCTTCACAGATTCGCGAAGAAGCCCGCGCTGAGGGTGCAGCTATTTTGGCTGAACTCAAAGAGCAGGCATCTCTCGAAGCTGCGCGCTTGACCGCGACCGCAAAGGCTCAGATTGAAGCCGAACGCCAGGCAGCACTTATTTCACTTCGTGCAGAGGTTGGCTCCCTAGCCATCGACCTTGCATCAAGCGTTGTTGGTGCCAGCCTTCAGAATGACAAAGTTGCAAGCGGCGTGGTTGACCAGTTCCTGGCTGACCTAGAAGCTGGCGACAGCGTTTCTAAGACCAAGGCAGGCAAGAAGAAGTAATGGCGAGTTCAACCAGACAGTCGCTAGCCCAGGCAAAAGAGGCCCTTGAGCCTCTACTTGCCAAAGCAGACCTCAAGTTCGCAGAAGAGATTTTCGCAATCGGCGCAGCCGTTGCTTCTTCGTCTCAGTTGCGCAGCATCCTCTCGGACCCTTCCGCCGAGGTAAACGCAAAATCAGGTGCACTCAACGCCGTATTCGGCAAGAGTGTCTCGAAAGCTGCGCTTGAGTTCACCAACTCTCTGGTTGCACTTCGCTGGTCAACCGGTCAAGACCTAGTAGCTGCATTTGAGCAGCTCGCTGTCTTCACCGTTGCCAGCATTGCTTCGGCTAACAAGAAGCTCGCTGCAGTAGAAAGTGAATTGTTCGCTTTCCAGCAGGCCGTAGATTCTGACCAGGATCTCCAGTTTGCTCTGGGTGACCGCCTTGCTTCAGAAGACGCAAAGCTCGCACTTGTCGACGCTTTGACCAAGGGCAAGACCACCGACGAGTCAGTTACTTTGATTCGCCGCGCAGTAATCGGTGCCCGCCGTCGCCGCGTTTCAGTTGTACTTGAGCAGTTTGGCAAGCAGGTCTCTGCTGTTGCCAGCCGCCTGGTTGCAACCGTAACCGTCGCCGCTCCAATCACCGCGGCGCAGCTTGATCGCCTAGAGGGCGTTTTGGCTAAGTCATACGGCCAGAGCCTAAAGCTAAACGTTGAGATTGATCCGACCATTTTGGGTGGTCTCAAAGTTCAGGTAGCCGGCGAAATTCTTGACGGCAGCCTTAGCTCACGTCTTACAGCAGCAAAACTTCAACTCGCGTAAGCGAACAACAAACTTCAGCCGCCTAGGTAGCTGACGCAACGACCAACCGGGGTTCGCCCCAGAAGTAGAGGAACGAGATGGCAGATCTGAAAATCAGCCCGAACGAGATTCGCGACGCTCTAAAGGACTTCGTTAAGTCTTACGAGCCAGCCAAGGCTTCAAAGACTGAAGTGGGCCACGTAATCGATGCCGGTGACGGTATTGCTCACATCGAGGGTCTTCCATCAGCCATGGCTAACGAGCTTCTCAAGTTTGAGGATGGCACTCTTGGCCTAGCACTAAACCTTGATGAGCGCGAGATCGGTACCGTTGTACTCGGTAACTTCGAGGGCATCGTTGAGGGTATGGAAGTTCACCGCACCGGTGAGGTTCTTTCAGTGCCAGTTGGCGACAACTTCCTCGGCCGCGTTGTAGACCACTGGGTAACCCAATCGATGGTCTAGGTGACATCAAGGCAGAGGCACGTCGTGCACTTGAGCTTCAGGCTCCAGGCGTTATGGCGCGTAAGTCTGTGCACGAGCCGCTACAGACCGGTATCAAGGCAATCGCCGCCATGATTCCTGTTGGTCGCGGACAGCGTCAGCTAATCATTGGTGCCCGCCAGACCGGTAAG
>JACCDU011323322.1_pt1 | contig 18314 bp, 17 predicted proteins | sample 7446081 | NCBI WGS metagenome assembly JACCDU01 (sample SAMN15323447, study PRJNA562643) | freshwater metagenome | isolation source: river surface water | place: USA:Blue River Watershed | collected 2017-08-17
TATTGTGCAGAAATTAACAGATCAGATAAAGCTAGCCGGATTAGAGTTAGTTGGGTCATTTAGAGCTAAAGGTATGTTGGAAAATAATTATTTTAATTATCAGTACGTAAAAAAAATTTATGACAACGCATTGGTATTTAGAAAACACCAACGCTAGCAATAAGTTAGCTGCAGTGACTAATAAACATAATTGTACCGCAATAGTGGATCCTGCTCCAGACTTACCAAATTTAATATTCCTAGAAACACCACGTAGACTGAATATCGCATGCTACATTGATCACTCTGAAAGTATGATTGAGCGAGCAGAGACGGTATTTATATCGGAATCTAGACAAACCAGATTCAACACCGACCTACTAGCTTTTTTAGTTAGGTTGAGCAACGCTATAACCTACCAAAGAAATAGTCATTTAAAAATTGATGCTCTTTTGCTGGATGAGCTGAGAATCGATATAGACGAACACTCGATTACCGGATACCAGCACAAAGATCTATTGGAGCGTAGCATATTTCGACATGAATTAGCCCACTGGATTCATTTACACATAAGCAATTTAGGAATATACAGGAAGGGATACTTATTTTATAGTATCTCCGCGATCACTCCATCAGCCATAGTCTTACAGAAGACAAGCTACTGATCAAACAAATAAGAGGTTCATTATGTTTGTCCCTTTCGAAATAGGCAAGTCGTATAATTTTGAAACATGGGCGCCTAGTCTTATAGGCGCCCAGTACAAAGCCGCTCTAGTTATGGCCATAATGGACTATAACACAGCAATCAAAGAAAGAGACGTTACAGCGGCACACAAGTCTATTTATGGTTATCTTCCGCCAGGAACACCAAACGACGCAGCTGCTACCCCGTATATTAGAATAAAACTACCATCCGGTATAGTTACCATACTGGCACTAACCTGGATAAAAGAAAACACCATTGAATTGGTGGATTCCGGCCAGATACACGTGACGGTATCGGATGTGGCGCCATCTGACGTTACGAAGATCAGAGATCAATTGGTTCTTGCTGGGTATAATAACTTTAATATCGAGTATGTCCCCGGTAATACAGGTGATTGATTTTTACGAATGAACTCCGAATGAAAAACACGGGGTCATAGGTGTATGAGTGATCGATAACTGGTCGATCACTCATACACCTATATGCCGCATTAAAATGGAGTAATGAAAAATGATCGCAGAACATTTTATTGAGGGATTTTTCTATTCTAACGGCATGGCGCCGGCCACTGGTGTCGATTTTGACAGAATAGATAAAATGTGGGATATTGAATTTGACAAGGAATTACAAAACAAAATAGGTGTTAAGTATGGTATTGGTAGAAGGAACGGATATGTTATTATAATCTGTTTATTCTTCCAGCTAGATGAACAAACCGGACTAATCAAGCCAACAAATGGACATTTTTCAGCAAACGGATTAATAGTTAGGGAAACGAATGACTATAATGAGCCATTTATTTCTGTATCTAAAACTGATCCCATATTGTCTGTTAATTACCAAGTTCAGACTAACTCGTTAAGTAACTTGGTTATGATGGCGCAAAACATACTGGACTCACTGCGCTGCTTATTGAAAGTGCAGCTAATATTTCATGAGTCGAAAAAAAATTAAAAGGATAAATGTTTTGAAAAGGCTAGGAATCAATATATGACAAAGCAAAATCCTTTTGTACTAGAAAAAGAAGAATACAAGAGAAACATTAATCCTTTAAAACACTATATCGAAGATGCCTCCCAGTACTTATCTATAAGTACTGGGAGGCATTACGACGAATGTTTTTCTTTTGTTAAGCAACAAGTTCGCTCTGGGATTATAAAAGATCCGGTCGTGCATTATCTTGAAAGAAATAAGCACGGCGATAGAGTGGAAAAAGTAACGACTATGTTGGGGTATCTACAAGATACAATTCAAAATAATCAAATACTGGCCCCGACTTTTACCGCATATATCAATTCAGAAGAATACGAGTCCCCATTGGTTGGTTATATTCTAAATAACATTAAAATTCGCAATAAAGCGAAAAAATTAATGTTCAAAGCAGAAATGGATAATAACGAAGTGGAGGCAGCGGTTCAAGAGGTCGCTCAAAAAGGCAAGAAGACATCTAATAATTCTTGCTCTGGAGGGCATGTATCCGCATCAACGCCACTATACGTTCCAACAGGCCACTCAACACTAACATCGAACTGTAGGTGTACGTCCGGATATGGAAATGCGAATAATGAAAAGATGTTGTCTGGTAATAGACACTATCATGACCCGCAGATAGTTATAAATAACATAATCTCCATTGTCAATAGATGTGATTTAGACGCGTTTACAGCTGTGATGGCTAAGTACTCACTGTACATACCTTCAGTACGGGACGTGATGCAGACTATACATCGTTGCTCCAGGCAATATTGGAGAAACGAAAGAGATATGTATGAAATTTTGCTACTGGTAAAAAAGCTAACTGATATTCAGAGAGCCGCCTTCATGTATGTTGGTGATCTTTATAATCTGATGAAGTTTAACGATGAATTCATGAGGGGATTTATTGGTAGCTTATCCAAGCAGATTAGAGATATCCATCCTGATCCTAAATCTGTTATTGACCAAAACAGAGAAGAGCTAAAGATTTTAGCAACACAGTTTTTTGAAACAGAGTTAAAGGGTATTAAATGGGATAACATGACGCAGGATCAATTGGGTATGGTTGCGTCAACTGTTCTCAATATACAGAACACTTTGATGAAATATAGTGACTTTATACGAGCTATACTGGTTACCAGCTGTGTTCCTGCTTCATTAGCATATCTGCCTAATTCTATCAGAGAAGCCGCCCTAACCTCTGATACCGACTCAACAATTTTCACAGTACAGGACTGGGTAGTGTGGTACGTCGGTAAGTTGAGTTTTTGTGATGTAGCTGAAGCCGTTGCCGCTACTATGATCTTCCTAGCGGCAGAAACCATAACGCACATACTGGCAATGATGAGTGCCAACTATGGTGTTAGGAAAGATAGGCTAAATATTATCGCCATGAAAAACGAATATAAGTTCTCTGTGTTCGTACCTACTCAGGTGGGTAAACATTATTTTGCCGATATTACTTGCCAGGAAGGTAATATTTACGCTAAGTCTAAACCAGAAATAAAAGGTGTTCATCTAAAAGCATCGAATATTTCAGTTAAGATAATGGAGGCCGCTAAAGCGATGATGATGGGGACCATAGCCACCATCAAACAATGCCAGAGCATTAGCTTAGTCGATAAACTCAGAGAAGTCGCCAAGATAGAAGACGATATTTATAAATCTATAAAGAAGGGTGAAAGCATCTTCTTTAAAAATAGCCAGATAAAACCAGTAAGCGCATACAAGAAACCAGAAGGCTCGCCATATCAGCAGTATTTGTTATGGAACGAAGTGTTTGGCGATAAATACGGCTATGCGCCAGAGCCACCATATACCGCATCAGTAATATCTCTAAAGATAGCAAATGCTACGGATACAGCGGAATGGTTGGCTAAAATTAAAGATATAGAACTAAAATCTAGATTAGTTGCATGGCTAAAGAAAAACAACAAGACCACAATTGGCGCGATTCATGTGCCATCTAATAGTATTTTGGTTCACGGTGTGCCAGAAGAAATACTCTTAGCTGTTGATGTTAGAAATATCGTTAAGAGCATGGTCAATGTATTCTACCTGATACTGGAGACATACGGGTATTATTGCATGAATGATAAGACAACTAGACTAGTGAGTGACATGGATGAATACTTGTTTGAACTAGAGGAAGCGGTGACTTAACCTATCAGTGATCTAGGCGTTAGCCTAGATCACTGATAGGATTACGCTCCGGGAGCTATAGCTTCTAATTCATCTTGTATATCAAAATATAAATCGATGGGCAGTGCGCTCTTCATAACTCTGGATGTATTGAGCTCCTTTAAAATTAGTTTTATTCTCTCGATCTCAGCTATGTTTAGCGCTTTACCCATTTCCCCTGATACGCGGAACAAGAAAGATAACATTTTTAATCTAGATGGCACTAATCCCCATAGAACTTGGCGCGTCAACGCCATCTCAGGTAACCTAGATACATCCAGCATACTTTTGTCACCGACTGCACCGATGGTGTTGAGTATATCGGCAAATCTATACGAACTATTTGATATAGTTTTTAGTTGCAGCTTTTGGACTTCTTCTAATTTAAGATTGACATCGATTAGTCCAAAAGGATGACTACTTTTTTTATTGTTAACCGGTTTTTCTAGAAATGTATTATACAGTCTATTAAACACACAGTAATCCAAATGACTATATAGCATTCCTGGAATGACATAGCTATTTATAAACTGCTGAAGCGTTCTTCTGGCTTTACCGGTTTGCTTATAGAGTCTATCTTCATTTAGTTTGAACATTTTATATTGTAGTCCAAGTAAATTGAAGTTAATGGCTATCACAGCCAGTCCTGACTCAATATTCCTCATCCTTGGTGACGGTATATCTATACACAGATCTGTATATGGGTGATGCAAAACAGTGACTGCGCATATGTTCTGCCAATCAGAACATATGTGTTCTAAATCATAATTTTTCTGGTTGTGAGCTATAATTATTTCTCTGGAGCCTTCCCCATAGAACTCTCCGGAATGAAGTAGACCTTTACTAACAGAAGATGTTAGACCTAGGGCGGAAGAATACTGCGTAACGGATTTATCTAGAATACTCTCGTAGATAGTTGCGTCATAATGACTACCATATTCCAGCGTTAGAATTATTTTATTTAAGATATGCGATGCGTTGACTGAAGTAGGATGCAGCTGGTAATATGTTAACACTCTTTCTAAGTTGGATTGTAGCGCATGCTTAACATACAGCCATCCAGCAACACTTTGTGTTCCGGGATTACTGGTTCTTTCCATGTTGAATAGTCGCTGCATGGTTATTCCTATTGGTATAAATTCTTACTCAAACAATAACGTCTACCAGACACATTTTTAGCATAATAGTTAAAAAAATACAGAATACACGCTATACTATGCAAAGACACGATGACGAAAGTCATCAGTAAACCCATATACTGCCTTAGCCTATGTAAAGACATCAATCAAACTTTTTTTGATCCTATATCACTGCATTGAGTTAGTCTAATTGACAAAACTCAGACTTGTTAAGAGATCAACTCATCTATGGATCACAAGCAAGGAAGAAAAAAATGCACATTCGTATTGGTGCTCAAAGCTTATCGGGTGATGACCTTAAACGGTTATTGAACGATAAGCGAGAAGTCAATCCAGAAAATACTGAAGAGGTTAAAAGTATAGTTGATGAGACTTTACCTAAGCCGAAGCAGGAGGCAATTAAACCAGCCAAACAAGAATCAGAAATTATCGAACCAATTATTCAAGATACCGCTAAAGTTACAGTCACGACTAATACCCAAGCGGCACCCCGGGATAAAAGCGATCAGTCTATTGCTCAGACCCAAACACAAGCACCCAAAATTTTCACCCAAAGAGAGAACAGCATGAATCCTTCAAAGAAAGTAGGCCTGGCATCTTACAACCCTGGTGCAGCCCAGCTCTCCACCAGCATGATCCAAGACGTCTCGCTCAACGAGATTTCTAAGGTTATCGAAACATTGATGAAGTCGTCCCAGCTGGTTGGCTTCAATGTCAAGATTCGCCCGGTGCCGGTCCGAACAGACAATACGCAAAACATCAGTTACGTGCTGGTTGAGTGCTCCAACTCGGACACTCAGCCGACGCATGTTTCCTACACCGCGATCGTTATCGCCTCTTCCTACAGCGCCACGGACCTGCCTACACAAAAGTACACCATTCGCAACCCGAATGGCTTCATGGATCAACCCATCGAAATCCAGCTGGCTGATTCGGACGTATGCGATGAAAATCTGCAACGCATGATGCTGGCTCGTGTTCGTATGGTTTATCCGAATGTGCGACATGAAAACATCACGATGGCGGAACCCGTCGTGCTGCCCCGTACGTTTAACTATCAGGATGCTGACCAGATCCGTCGAGTGTTGATCAATGCGATTAATGCGGCCAACATGCTTCTTCAGATCAATCTGGGCGACAGCAGCCAGTTTACTGATCTGACTCTGGCTAACTTCGATGCTCGCGGCACCGAAGACGTCGAGGTAGCGTTTACTGATGACACCATTGTTGATGATGTCGGCCTGCCGCGTCGCGCTGATCTGCGCGTTACCATCGCGACAGCTCAGCGAAATACGGCTCAAGACCGTAATCGCGTAGTGATTAACGGCGACGATGCTTCGGTCACTTTCGCTGAAGTAGGTGGCTACGTTGATTTGGCCTGGGATTGCGCTGCTGCTCCCCAGAACAGCATGCTGGCTGGTCTGATCAATGCTCCTGCTCAGACACAGGTTCCTAAGCTGTATACGCCTCGCGTGATCGTGACGGCCATGCGCACCATGCGAGTGGCTTCCCTGCCAACCATGTTGCTGACTTTGGCTACCGCTGTGGCTGCGTTGCGTCAGGACAATGAGCGCCTTATTCGCGAGTACTTCGTCGGTGCTACAAAGTCTAGCCTGAATCCCTATCGTGATCTGGCTGGCGTTGGCTATGACCTGTTCCCGTTGCTCACCAGCAATCAGCAAATCACACCATTGCCGACAAAGGGTGAGCAGGCTCAACCAGCTCAACTGATGCAGTTGCTGCAACAAATCTTCCATCCCGCGACGTTCTCGATTGATGTCCCGGAGTACGGTTGCGATTCGTGGCTGCTGTCCCCATTCCTGTCGGCAGCCAGTGGTCGTCAAGAAGCCATTGATCTACTCAATGGCGCCGCCGACTATCTGACGCACGGTGAGTTCAGCAAGTCGTGTGACCGCCTGTACGCTGGTCGTCGACCCATTCCGGTGTTCAACGACAATAACCGCGTACACGCTGGTTACTATCAAGACGCCATGAGCGGTCGATACGTGGACATCCGCTCGGTTGATTATCTGATGATGCTGAACCGCTATGGCGCAGAAGCACCCGCAGAAGTCACTGCGTGGTCGCAATCTCACGCACAGGCTGAAGCATCGCTGGAGCAGCGTGTGGCTAAGCGCTACAGCCAGATTCAAGAAATTACGGCTAACTCGGCCGTGCAGACTGGCTGGCATCGTCGCCTGACCTTGGGTGGTGAGTGGTTGGTTGCTCTGATCGACGCTATCAGTAAGTGCGATTATTCGCCGAATGTTCGCGACACTCATCAATATGGTGTTGCTGATATGCGGACGAATGCATCTTTCCTGCAAGCTGGTCGCATGAACGGCACCAACATGGGCTTCTTCAATACAACCGCTCCTGGCCCAGTGAATCGTAATGGAATGGGTGGTATGTTCACGCGCTTTGATAATTTCATGAACTGATACGTGAAATAAGTAGATAGTGATAGAGAGGACTATAGTCCTCTCTATCACTTCTTTTTTATTTGGCAGCCGGCAAAAGGATCAAGCGATGGGTGTATACTTAAAAATAAATGATTACGATCAGATTTTTAACGATATACGAGGTAAGTCCCCGGTCATCATCAACGATGTCCCATCTTTCACTGAGAAAAATAACAGAGATTTAGAAAAGCTACTATTCACCACATATACCGGTGATTCGTTGAGCAACATCCCTAGCTGTGAGGGTGGTCATGTTACCGGTAGATATAATGTCAAGGAAAACGGCGAAGGTGTTTTATGCCGTCTGTGCAATACTCGAGTAGAGTGTTTGTTTGATCAGGATCTACAGCCCCTGACTTGGATACGCGCGCCAAAAGGCGTGGACAGTTTAATTAATACCCACATCTGGGGGATGCTGATAAATAGATTTACCAAGCATAATTTCTCGATTATCGAATATCTTTGCGATACCAGAAAACAAGTCGATAAAGGCGCTGGTTCTGCGATCAAAATAATCTTAGACAATCTAGAATACGCCGGAGTGAAAAGAGGGTATAACAATTTCGTTAGAAACTTTGACGAGATAATGAACGTCCTGTTTTCCACAAAAGGATTAAAATATCCGAAAACAAAAATAGATTTAACCAGAGTGTTTATTTCTGAGAACCGACATTTAATCTTTCAGAAACATCTACCTGTTCCTCATCGCTCCATCTTTGTTGTCGAAGAAACACAGATGGATACATATACGGATAAGATATCCACGCAGGCAATTGACGCAGTCAGAGCTCTAGCTGGTATTGACACCGATCTTCAGTTGGAAACAGACCCAGCATCTATTCGTAAAAGAGAGAACAGAACAGCTCGCGTATTGACATCTCTAAACGAATACTATCAAAATATCTATAAGGAAAAATTTGGTAGTAAGGAAGGCTGGTTCAGAAAACATTTTTATGCCAGCAGAGTCAATTTCTCATTTCGTTGCGTGATCACCTCTATAACCGATCCTCATCGATATGATGAAATATATGTACCCTGGGGGGTGGGGATGGCGACTCTTAGAGTCCATCTCACCACTAAACTCCTAGCGCTACATCTGACTCCAAAACAAATTAATAGGTTTCTTGACGAGCACGCGCATAAATATCACCCACTCTTAGATTATCTTTTTAAAGAGATAATCGCAGAAACACCCAGTGGTCGTGGTGTGGCGTGTACTCTGAATCGAAATCCTAGTCTTGGTAAAGGGTCAATTCAAAGATCTTATCTAGCTAGAATAAAAACGGATCCATTGGACTGGACTGTATCTATGTCCATTCTAATCGTTAAGCGCTTGAATGCTGATTTCGACGGTAGAATGTTGCCGTCTCAAAAGCTTTCTAATTGCTGGAAACTCTCGAAGGCTGTCTAACTACAACGTGACCCGTAAGGGTGAGCGTGAATGTTTGAAAATAGACAGTTATGTGACAATCAGCAGCGAAGCATCCATCTACAGCTGTGAAGTTGGTGCGGGATGAACGTTCAACGACTAGCCGAAAGGCGTAGGGGACCAAGCGGCCCCGAAACGGAAGCCATCCTAATGGATGAAGATATAGTCTCGCCCGGTGAGAGATCATCGGATAGCGCGATCTGGAACATCGTGCGCCCAGAGTAGCGACTGGTAGTGCTAGTGATAAATGGAGACTTCATGTCAGACATCAAATCGATCCCTGGAACCCAGGGCTTCATGGCGTCTACCTCTGGAGTCATTTATGATCCAGACGGTAACCCTAGTAACGTCTACCGAAATGCTGATGGTTATCAAACAGCGTCGGTGAAAACAACATCTGGACGATGGGTGACGTTCGGAGTTCATCGATTAGTGGCATTTGCACATATTCCGTGTTATGGAGATGTCAGTGCTTTGACGGTGAATCATATCGACCACAATCTCGACAATAACGCTTCAAGTAACTTAGAATGGGCGACGGTTGGTAATAACAACTTACACGCAGCACTCATGAGGGGTAGCGAGCGCCCGATGTTGATCGCTAGAAAGGAAGACAGCTTCTGGTTGGCTAACTCTCTTGCAGAAATGGCTGAGAAGTTGGCTGTCGATCCTGACACCACGTGGCGTTACATCCATAGTGGAGAAAAACTCCATGGTTGGCAAATAACGCCATTGCGATCAAAAGATCGCGTTCCTCCCGAGATCGTCAAACATGGTTTTCATGATCGAGGAACTGGTGTCATTCCCGGAAAGACGATCTACGTTACTGAAGTCGGGAAAGAAAAAGACGAACCTCTTGTATCGATTGTATTCAAATCGATCGGAGATGCGGCAAGACACTTCAAAGTGTCACCTAGTCACATCTTTCAGTGCATTTCAAAAGACGGCCAAGTTAAGCTGTTCAAAAGAAAGTATCTGATTACAGAAGATGAAAATGTTCCAATTCTCGATGATGATGAATTGGATCGATTGACCAATCCAACAGGCCGAAGCGTGTTTGCTTACAGTCTGGAAGATAATCAACACCACATCTTCGATTCGGGTTCGAAGTTCGTTCGGCTATGCAATCTCAGCCGTAAAGCAGTAACGACAACTTTAGCGAGCAAAAAGCTTCGCTGGGTTGATGGTTGGTTGTTCTCCTATGATCCGGATATTGTAGGAGATGCCGTTAGAGAATATCTCAAGAATACTGGCGTCCAGGCCACTTGAGATATACTAGCACGAAGAAAACCTCGAAAGAGGCACAATGGAGAGCGGACGCTCTCAACTTCACATTAGCTCTTGACGAAAAAGTAGAAAACTGGTTAGCTAATCTAGCGCCACACATGAATGCCTTCTCGCTTGATAAACCAGGTGATTTATCAGATACAGTTTCTATCTCCAAGCCAGTTCTAGAAAATATCGCGAATTGGTACGAAGATAGAGATGATGATTTTGATCCTATCAAAAGAGCCAGAATGGCTGAGTTGGCCATAGGGTCGGTATAACCACAATAACAAATAAACACATATCACTATCAGGCAAGTTTGCCTGATAGTGATATTGTATTCAATAGATCAGAGACTAAAAGCCGGTCGATAAAAAACAAAATCGATCAATCTAGTGTAGTGATAAAATAGGAACTCAGCCATGCCGGTTGTTTTAAACGTTAACCCTGTCGCATTCAGCCAGGCCTCTAATTCTGGTGTATTTGGGGCAACGGCTGACTTTCTTAAGAATAGACTGGAGCAATTAGTTAGCACTGGATTAGTGTCAGATCAATTTATAAAGTCTGCATGGGATACTTACGATAAATTCCATGGCTCGGACATGGTTAGACAGATAAAATCTATCAGTAACCAAGTCAGCTCCATATTCAAACCAGATATCGTTACGTATTTGTCTAGTCTATCCCAGATTCAGCAAGCAAAACCAATTATGCAGCGCTTTATTATGGCGCAGCCCGATCTCAGGCGACTATACCTCAACTACGAGGTTGATGGATATTCTGAGTCGTATGTTAATGTCCACGGCAATCTCATAGGAGAACAGCATCCAGATTATCGTTTGGTGATGGATGGAATCCTGCAAGAAGTTGACGATGAATTATTCACCGAACATTACTTCGAAGAGCAGGCCGAGGACGATCCAGTCCGACTAACAGCCTTTGATCAATTTGATGTTATTCGATCATGGGATAAACTAAAGATACTCCTAGCACAGTCAGATGAGGATCCGACCTCGATCTATTGTGACAAGAGATAAATTGTGCTTGTGTTTTGTGTTAGCGGGATAAATTCCGCTAACATTTTTTTTTTTGATTAAATACATCATGAAAGCACCGCTACCGACGCTATCTATGTCTGGTTATCTATCAAACCCGGCAGAAGCACTGGATCTAATACTATCTCATTTTTTCTTAGCTAACGCGAGTCAAACAGTTATATATAGGGGCGAAGTTAAAACAGCTCAATCTATACTACAACAGTATAGTTCGGATATACCGGCAGCGGCCGCCGAAATGGAAGTTACGCTAACTAGATTATTATCAAAATACTTTACTGAAGTTACTGTTTCTGTTACTAGTAAAGTAAAAGATTCCAGTCAGTCAGCCAGCGTTATGGAATTTATTGTTAGTGGGTTTGTAGTCGATGGCGACAATAGGATACAGATGAGTAAGGTCGCTGAGCTTAATAATAGTGTATTTGTTAAATTTGTAGAGGCAAATAATGGATAACCATTCTCATAACCAACTTCGCGATATATTTCAATCAACCGGATATAACCCTCGGGTTCTGATTTGCGCTAAGTCTGAAATTGATAGATCCATACTATCCCTAATCATGGGTTTTGAAATAGATAATTTCAGCAATCCTCAACACGCGCTGGTCTTCACTTTAGAAACTGAAACTTTGGTCAGGTTCAAGCCCGAAGGAGAGACTAACGGTGTTGTGTGTATATCAAAAATCACTCAAAATAGCCTGAATTGCGTTTCTTTGTTTGTAAAGAGTGCGCGACGCAATGGTAGTGGGGTTGTTTGTGATTACGTGGCATTCAGACAGGCGTCTTATAGTGTCCCTGTCAACGAGGTCATTAATTTACCAGACCAGGACAAAATTGATAAAGCAATAAAGTCACTATTAGCCGCTATAATACAAGATAATGGCGGTGAGAAAGAAATATCCAATGAGTTCTTTGCGCTGTATTATCTCAATGACGACTTAGTTCATCAGACTATTAAAAATAGCCCAGCTATTACTTTAATTGATATATCTAGTGAACCACCAATAGAATCACCGACACATAGTGTTCCTAGTCCGACCAACACGCGCGTGTTGGGAAATATGGATATTTCTATTGACAATATCTAAGGAGGCCGCATGACTAGTTTTGCTGATAGAGTTATATCTAGTTTTAAGAGAGTCAATATAACCAGCATGAAGGAGATTCACGATCAGCTGATTACTGCGGCTGAATCAGAATGGAATCAAATTCCTGAATCAATATTCGTGTCTCAGTTTCTAGATCTGTTCATGAATGGAATTGACAGTAATCCGGATAAGCTAATCAACTGGATTACTGTGGCTGGTAATCTTAGATTCGGGGTACACGTGATATCTGATACTACTGGTGAAAGGTTATTCACTGTTCCACCGGTTTATGATACGAGTATATTTAGCGCGACTCCCGGTGAATCTATGGATGAAAGTATTGCCAAACACGCCGCGGTGTACGATCTACTAACTCGAAATAGGCCGTCTCAAGCACAAGCTTACTTTGATCGCCATATGGCGGCTGTGCTGAAAAAAAAGATAGTCAAACCTACATCGGGTGCTTGGGTGCAATTCGCTGATTTGCTTAATAGGTATAGTGGCGGAAAAAACACACAGCACACCATCAAACAAACAGAAAAGACTGATATTGTTTATGACGAGGGCGACGTACTCTAGAACAAAGACGGCTGGTGAATTAAGAATAGCTAGTCTGTCAGATATACACTTGGGGCACGACAATACCCCAACCCAACACATTCTGGATAATCTCAGACTAGCTATTCCGGATAATTTAGAAACATCTATGCTGGATGTGATTATTTTAGCTGGTGATGTTTTTGATAAGTGGTTAAAATTCACTGATCCAGTCATACCGGAGATAGAGTTATGGGCATATCAGTTTCTTAGAATGTGTAAGAAGCTAGATATTCTGGTTCTAGTCTTAGAGGGTACAAACACACACGACTGGAAACAATCTAATGTGTTTGTTCGAATAAACAATAATGCAAAAATACATTGTGATTTAAGGTACATAGACAAGCTACATGTCGAGTATTTTGAAAAAATAGATTCACATATCTTGTTTGTCCCGGATAATCTAAACGATACCACAGACATAACTTTAAGACAAGTAAAGAATTTACTAGAATCAAAATCCATTAGTAAGGTAGATTTTGCGGTGATGCACGGGCACTTCACTTATCAACTACCGGAAGTAGCTAGATCGCCAAAGCACGATACCAATGAGTATTTGCAATTAGTGGATAAACTAATCTTCATTGGACATGATCACCATTTTTCCAGATACGAGAGAATAATAGCGCACGGCTCGTTTGACCGCCTAGCTCATGGAGAGGAGGGTGCTAAAGGCCATGTTCGCGCAATAGTCAGAGATGACAGAGATTTTCAGATAGAGTTTAGAGAAAATACCAATGCTAGGGTATATAAGACTATAGACTGCACTGATTGGAGTATAGAAAAATGTATGTCCAGTATAGCCGATATAGTTAAAACTCTACCGACTGGATCCAATATTAGATTAAGAGCTAATAAAGGCTCTCCTATTTCCAACTCTATCGAGTTATTCAAAAATACATGGCCAGGCATCAATTGGAGTAAAAAAATAGATGCTGCCGATAGCGACGAAATTTCTGATGTATCCGGTGTTCTTAAAGAAGGCGATTTTGTACCGGTTGAAATAACTAAAGAGAATATACTGGATCTAACTCTATCCAGAGTCAGTATAAAAACGCAAGACACCGATCAATTAGAGTTAGTTAAACAATTACTCAATGAGGCTAGATGATGTCTTCGAGATACTATGCCGAGCGTGTGGTCGGAGCATATCCAATATCCATAGCCACCTCACTAGCCATAGAGGGTGGTCTGGGTATGCACCCAGACCACCCTACAAATAAGAATGAATTAAAAGGTGAGCAAGTTATTTACATTAACGTTAAGACTGTTTTTCGAAACTTTCATAACGCTATGAACAAAGACGATGTTGGTAAGTGTAACCCTCAAGAATGGGCTGAAGAATTACTGTTGGAAATGGAGCGCATCGCCGAGATATTTACAACAGTAACAGACGGGGTGTTGATTGTTCAGTACTATTTGTCGGATTATTTAGATTTAAATAAAAAATACAAGCACGCGATTATAAGAACAGACACAACCCCGCTACAGATAGAGTATACAAAAAGAATGACAGCGGTGATCAGCGCCTTGTTAAAAATGAAAAGTATTGATATAAAAATATATCCTTTTTTGATCGCTGAACCAGAACAACGAAGAACACTAATACTAACACATGTGGCGCCAGATTTGTTTACTAAAACAATTCCTAATAAAAAGTTATTAGAGTCTCATACGGGTGCGGTCAAATCTCAGTCACAATGGTATACGAAGTATATAAATGGAAAGGGTTTGGCAAACATCCCCTTTCGACTAGATCTTGTGCAGATATTTGGCGATAATGAGTTATTCAGACCATGGAATATCAAGGCAAAACAAGAAATACTGAATATAGCCGATAAATACAATTGGTCTCAGGTGACGTCAACAGCCAAAATAAGATATTCTTTTGAACAAATCAGAGACCATCTGTTAAGAAGAACTTTGTTGGATATGATCGAGAGTTAATTGTCAGTTTTTTACAATTAACTCTTATTATTTGTTACTCCACGATCAACATAGCATGGGTAAAAACATGTCGGACTTTAAGAAACCACAACGGTCTCGCAATTCTTTGGATAATAGTAAGTTCCACTTGGTCACTAAGAATGAAAAGGGATATCGGGCAAAGTTTATTCCGGAACTAGTTAATAATAATCCCCGTTTCACCATATATACTGGTCTAGACGAGGATAAAGACAACAACTACGGGCGCATCCAGGCGAAACTAGACGCACCCACATTCATGTTAATCATCGAACAACTAGAAGATCTGGCTCGCCATGGTGATGGCAAGAAGATATTCGGCGTCGATAACATGAAGCAGGTTTTTAAAGATAAGAAACCCACTGATGAATGGTATGCTGAAAACTCAGTGAAGGTCGGGCGAGATGATGATGGGCAGATTTGGATATCGGTCATTGAGAAGAATAGACCAAAACTGAAGTTTATTCTGACTAATCCAGAATACCATAGACTTAAGAATGCTGACGGTAGCGATCTACCGGCTGGGACAGTATCTAGAATGTATACACTTGCCTGGACTGGTGTTATGCGCTCACTCATTGGTCCTTGTTTGAATTCTAATTACGTTCCCCCCAAACCAAGGGAGGATAACCAACAAAAAGGCGGTTATCGCGGCGGAGTCCAGAGCCGTAGTAACCAAATGAATAACTCATCTACCGAACAGGAACACGTTTATGATGGATCCATCGATGATGAGCTGTGGTCTTGATCATGGCGTAAATTAATATTCATCGGGGGTGGATGTCCACTCCCGATGAATATGTCGATTAGTAAATAAACATAAATTAAAATAATCACATATCACATAAATAATCAGGTAATCTGATAACTGTCGCTAAACACCAAGGAACAAGCGTGAGACTATTCATCAATTCTCAGACAGGCGATTTGGTAATTGAACATCTAGGTAAAAAGCTTGAATGGAGAGCCATCAAATCAGTCGAGCAGAAAGAATTTGATATCTTTAAAGAAATCAACGAATATTGGAAGTTCTGCGACATCGATAAACAAAATAAAATATTTGATATTTATCAACGCATCCACGCTATTTTCTCTGAATATATTCATCAGAACGTAACGATAGATGTGTCTGAGACAATTCCTCAACTGCGCCCGGTTGTAGCTGAGTTATTTGAACAACATAAACAAGAGGATGTTTTTAATTGGTATAGATATCATAGCGGTATAGCTATGCCGACAAGCATTCCTGCTCTTTATGATGAGAGCGAAGGTCGTTCTAGAACCAGAGATCAAACCTATGATCGTCCTGATTATGAGCGCCTGATTGTTTTATCAGTATCTATCCGCTGCATGATCCCGATATGGGGTGAATTCATTATTCGCACAGAGGGTGTGGTTGGTAATCACCTGAAGGAATACTGGGCGATGACTTTGCTTCATGATGCGAACATCATGAGCTGCGCAGCCATGGTCAGGCTCAGACGCTATATTGATGCCATGGTTGAGAGAGCCAGTATCGATTTAAGTGTTAGCTTGAAAATCACATCAGTCGAGAATTTTAATGACTGGATGTTGTCTCTAACAGCCGTTAGGCGATTAACCAGAGGTGACCTGAGAGTCGGGGCAGCAAACACTAATCTAGCGGCGTTCATCTATGGTTTCTTGAAAATGAAACTGGAGGGCATGAAGAATGCTGCTGGCGAAGTTAAAATAAAGAAACCAATCTCAGCCAGCACAGAAGGAGAAAATAACCTATCCGATCTTGAGGGTTTCAAAATTAAGCAAGCGGTGACGACTGACGCTGTTCAGATCGGACCGGAATATTTGAAAAGAAATATGGAGTATGTTTTAACCGGTGGTTATTGTGACACACTCCATACCCCAGACAGACTCCAGCTATTGGCTCGAGAACTAGGTATGTCGCCAGCTGAATTATCCGCGGTGACAATGGGGTCTTTTAGTAAACAACCTTTTGTAGAAACCCAACCACTAATAAAGTATCTTAATCCAGTTTACGATATAAGTGAATTAGTTAAGCAAGCATACGACCAGACAAGGTATCTGGAATCAGAAACTATTGAGGATTGTCAGTTACTGCTTTGCGGTTTTCTGATGTCCAATTATATTTCTATTCGCAGCATACCGCACATGAACAAGACTGATGTTCAGAGGCTGATTGCGTTTTCCGCTGCGACAATGTGGTCTTATAAACAAAAGGACTTAGCCTGCATGATGCTGAATGTGTATCGTGTACCCATCTTGTCCGATAACATGATTAGACCGGCGGATGTTCGATCCAGAATCACTAAAGAGAACGCAGAATCTCTTCGCAAGATCTTCCCTTATGTAAGGCCTGGTAGAGGTGGTAAACCAGCTGACTCAGGAGCTGTCTTTTCAGATATTGAGTCAATTGTAGACATGATGAAAGAAAGAGACATACACTATAATCTACCAAAACAGTGGTGCGCTGAACTAGGAATTGTGAATGGTTCGATATATCACGCACCAACAAACATCAGAAATATACTGGCTGAGTATATTTTAAGAATAAATCACAAACAAGAATTACAGCCATTGTATTGATAAATCACAAACACACCACAGTAGACAAGGAATTAACATGCAGTCAATTCAGAATAAACCACCAGTGATTGTTCAGAACACAGTTCTGAATATGCAAATACTCTCCATGAAGGTTCAATCAACCGGCGTTTATCGTGAACAGTTCTATCGTCCTTTGACGATGGAAGTCAATAACGAGAACCTGAGTCAATTGGGTAACGCAGTCGACCAAGCAAACGGACGTATCGAGCAAATCAATTTCAATACATTTGCAGCACAAACCCTCCGTCCAAGTGCGGATACGCTTGGTATCGCTCATGTTCCAAATGGTTGGGGTACCGAAAGGTTTAGTTTTGAGCTGACTGTTATGGTGACCACCACCATGGGTCAGACAGAAGAAAAAATCATTGGGTGGTCTGAGCGAAAAGACACTACATTGAATGGATTGGTTGATCCAAACATGTATTTCTATGTCAACAACGTGATGCAGCGCAGAATCACGCAAACTCATAACTCTAGTGGTAGTTTTAACTCATACTCGCTGGTTGGCTCATCTCAAGTATTCTTTGAGCCACAATTTACATCCATTATGGATAATAGCGAGAATGTTCCCAGACTCATCCGTCCTTACGATGTCTATAGCCGCATGGCGGTGAAAGAACTGGATCCTTCGCAATCATGGATGAGGGAGTTTGGTTCTGGTGGACTGCGCGGAGCTGGCTCTATACTGGATACTCGCGGAACTGTTACTGGCGTAGCGGAAACGTCCAGGCGAACAAACTGCCTCAATGGCAGTTATTTGAATAGGACGATTCAGTCTTATGCAAATGCCAACATGTCCAGAAATATGGGGTTTGATGACTACAGCGGGGATTATGGTTATAGTGACCGCACGGGTATCCTCAACGA
>JACCDU010939739.1_pt1 | contig 18309 bp, 16 predicted proteins | sample 7446081 | NCBI WGS metagenome assembly JACCDU01 (sample SAMN15323447, study PRJNA562643) | freshwater metagenome | isolation source: river surface water | place: USA:Blue River Watershed | collected 2017-08-17
AGATGTGGAAAAGGTGACGCGTCTCATTAAGATTAATGAATACAAGCGTCGCCAAGCACCTATTGGGGTCAGAATTACTCAAAGAGCCTTTGGGCGAGATTGGCGTTATCCAATCACCAATAAGTTCAGAGCTTAAATTATGTGCGTAAATGCATAGATCAACTTTTTATAAAAAATAGTTCAGACTAATTTCTTCCATAAAAATCATCTAAACGAACAATATCATCCTCACCTAAATACTCTCCTGTTTGTACCTCAATAATTTCTAACTCATCTTCAAGAGATTCATTTTTTAATCGGTGAATTTGACCTGGTGGTATGTAAGTACTTTGATTTTCATGTAAAACAAACTCTTTTTCACCATTTATAACATGCGCTACACCTTTTACAACTACCCAATGTTCAGCCCTAGATTTATGCTTTTGTAGGCTGATAGCTCCACCTTGGCGAACTAGAATTCTCTTAACTTTGAATCCAGGTCCCTCCTCTATAGAGTCATACCATCCCCACGGACGATGAACCTTACGATGTAAATGAGCTTGAGTCATATTTAAATCGCTAATTTTTTCAACTACAGTCTTAACCAACTGACTTTGCTCTTTATCTAGTATCAATAGCGCGTCTGGTGTATCAATTACAACCAAATTATCTACACCAACAGTTGCCACCAAACGTTTCTCAGAATATACCAAGGTATTAGTTGTTTGATGTGAAATATAACTCTTATTCGGGGCTGGTAAAAAAGCATTTCTAGATTCATCTAATTTACTATTTTTCCAAATTGAATCCCAAGAACCTAGGTCTGTCCAATAAGATTGAAATTGAATAACTCTCAACTTAAAAAGATTATTTTTAGGTAACTTTTCAATGACAGAATAATCAATTGAGTCTGAAGGGATTGCATCATATAAGTCAGGATCAAATCCAACAAATATTCCACTAACTTTTTTTGAATGGAAAGCTGCCAAAGTAGCGAAATATATACTTTCCTTAAATTCTTTCAATGCCGATAACCATGTACTAGCTCGCAATATGAAAATTCCTGAATTCCAGTAGCAATTACCATCCTGAATTAATACTTTGGCATTTTCTTGATCTGGTTTTTCAATAAACTCATCAACTCTAAATGAAATTAAATCATCCCCTTCACTTTTTACCTTGATGTAACCGTAACCTGTTTCCGGGCAATTAGGACTTACACCTAAAACGACTATAGAGCCAGTTGCAGCTAATAAAACAGCCTGATTAATAACTTTATGGTACTCGTCATCCTCAGCTATGAGCTGATCAGCAGGCATAACTACTAATATAGGATCCTCGCCATCTAACTGAGATTGAAGTGCTGCCAATGTCAGTGCTGGTGCAGTATTTTTAGCAACTGGCTCCAATAAAATCTGAGCGTGAATATCCTTGCAATATCTGAGTTGCTCAGATATCAAATGACTATGCTCTTCATTTGCAACGACTATAGTTTCCTTTTTAAAGTCAGCATTACAAATATTTTTACATCGCTGCAAACTACTTTGGAAAAGACTGCGCTCATCTTCAAATAAGAGGAATTGCTTAGGAAAATTAGGCCGCGACAATGGCCACAAACGCGACCCTGATCCCCCGCTTAAAATTACAGGTTGAATAGATAATTTTTCACTCAAAGTTGAAATCTTTTCAATATTTGTGCCATACGTTTCTATTTACATATTCTGTATAGCTGAGAACAATTCGCAAAATTTTTTGAGAAACTTTCGTCACATCGTAGTCTATAACTTTATCCCTATTTAAGCATTTTGATGTTTCAGATGTTACGACATTAATGGCATCCAAAATATTATTTGGCAAAATTCCAGACATTATTAAAACTCCAGCATCCATACCCTCAGGACGCTCATGAGTATTCCTAATTGTCACTGCTGGAAACCCTAAAAGAGCGGACTCCTCGGTAACGGTTCCGCTGTCAGAAATGACACAAAATGATTCCATCTGCAATTTGATGTAATCAAAAAAACCGAATGGCTTTAAAAAATATATAGCGGAATTAATTTTTTTGTTTTGTATGGATTCAAGTCGTATACGAGTGCGAGGATGGGTAGAAACCACCACAGGAAGTCTATACTGATTTGCAATACCATCCAGCGCTCTAATTATGCATTCCAAATTAGATGCATCATCAACATTTTCTTCCCTATGAATGCTTACTACAAAATATTTTTTAGCCGTCAACTGTAATGTTTCTAATATTTTTGATTTAATTATTTTTGGCTGATAAAAATTAATTACTTCATTCATATGAGAACCGGTCTTGATGATATTTTCCGGGGTAATTCCCTCAGCTATCAAATATCGCCTAGCGTGCTCTGTTAAAACTAAATTAATATCACTTAAGTGATCGACAATTTTCCTATTCAATTCCTCCGGAACAACTTGATCAAAGCAACGATTTCCTGCTTCCATATGAAAGATAGGTATTTTTCTGCGTTTAGCAGAAATTACAGCTAAACATGAATTTGTATCCCCATACAATAAAACCGCATCTGGCTTTTCTTTCTCAAGCACTTCATCTGATTTTGATATTATTTGAGCGATACTCTGAGCAGGATTAGAGCCAATAGCCCCCAAAAAATAATCTGGCTTACGAATTTCCAATTCATCAAAAAAAACTTGGTTTAATTCATAATCATAGTTTTGGCCAGTATGCACCAATACATGATTTGTATATTTATCAAACTCACAAATAACGCGACTCATTTTGATTAATTCAGGCCGAGTCCCCACAATCGTCATTACTTTAATCACTTAAATCCTTTAATATGTTACCTGAAGTTAAAAGATTAATTACTTGATCAACATCCATTAAATCAGCGTTGTGCGACGTATAGTCTTCAAGGTCGCTAATTCTTAAATCTCCCTGAGTAAAGAAAGAACTATAGTTTAGATCTCTCGAATCAGGAGATATTTTGAAATAATTCCCCAAAGAGGATGTGCGAAGCATCTCCTCCCTTGAAATAAGCGATTCAAATGTTTTCTCACCATGACGAGTACCGATTATCTTAATGGGGACATTAGATTTATAAATTCTCTTCATGGCTTCAGCCAAAGTCATAATCGTTGTTGCAACACTTTTTTGAACAAAAATATCGCCCTGCTCACCTTTTATAAAAGCGGTTTCAACCAATTCAACTGACTCATCAAGGGACATTAAAAACCTAGTCATTCGAGGATCAGTGACTGTTATATGATCACCTTTTAGAATTTGATTTTTAAATAATGGGATTACCGATCCTCTAGATCCCATTACATTTCCATACCTTGTGATGCATAATTTCGTCTTATTATTCCCACCCCTATCCAGCGCCATTGATCTCGCCAAAACAATTTTCTCGGCAATTGCTTTTGTTTGCCCCATTGCATTAACTGGATAAACAGCCTTATCCGTACTTAACAAAATAAACTTTTTGACTTGATTTTCTATTGCCGCATCCAAAACATTTTCAGTGCCTAGAATGTTTGTTTTAACAGCCTCCATGGGGTGGAATTCACAAGACGGAACTTGCTTAAGGGCGGCCGCATGAAAAACGAAGTCAACTCCATGCATAGCCAAAGAAATTGAATGCTTATCCCGAACATCACCTATATAAAACGAAAGCTTTGGGTTGTTGAAACTTAGCCTTAAATCTTCTTGTTTTTTTTCATCACGACTAAAAATACGTATTTCACTAAAATTGCTATTCAAAAATTTCTTGAGGACAGTTTTTCCAAATGAGCCCGTACCACCAGTAATAAGTAAAACTTTATTGTTAAAACTCATTTGAAATCCCTAATTTTTTTCCCAAGTTTATCGTGATAATTATTTTTAGCCCACAGCGCACTATGAGGTTCTCTAGTTTCGACTAAATGATCTGGTCTATATTCTTTTGTATAGTAGTACAAAATGAGTGACTTTCTGCATGTATCCTTTGGAAAAGCTAAAGGTTCTGGCAACCCATGATAACTAAAATCATGTGTATCAAAAATTACTAATCTATTGAAGAGTGGGGCTATTTTTTTTACGCAGTTCTTTCCGCTTCTATCATAAATTCCAAATTCCCCACCCCATCCCTCTTCCCAGCCTGGATTTAAATACAAAATAGCATTGATTCGCCTATTTAGACCACTAGCATCATGGTAGTTGCCATCCACATGAACATCTAACACCCCTCCGGGTTTAGTTACATTTAATCCACCTCCAGTGAAATAAGGATCAGGCATTAATTTATCAATTTTAAATCTATCAGAAATTGCTTTTAGAATTAGGGATGAGTTTAGAATGCGGACTGCATCAATCGTTCCATCAGGGACATCAAACTCAGATAACCACTTACTTCTATACTTTACTTCAATATTCAGGTCTTCCTTATAATCCCAAAATACAGAATCTTCAAGTGAGGGGAATGATTCACAACAGGATCGCGCAATTTGTATTGGAAAGAAGTCATCTATGAATAGATGTTGAAAAGGTTCGCAAAAAAATGATTCGTCATTTTTTGCATTCTTAATTTTTTCCGCGCAAACTTCGGCTGAAACTCTCAACTCATTTTGATTCATACTTTCTTCCACAAACAATTTTCCGCATACATAGTAGATAACATATCATCCCAATCAGGTGCAGAATATCCAACAGTCAGCTTTAATTTCTCAGAAATTAAACTTCTATCAATGCAAAGCTCGTCGCTGGGAATAATTTCAAGATTTAACTTATATTGATTTCTAATTTTAATCAATAAATCGTATTTAGAGATTCTTGCAGAGGAAACATGGTACAAGCCAAAAATTGAAAATTCACCAGCAATCAACTCATTAATAAATATTGATAACTCATTCGTAGTTACACCCGAAAAATAAGCATTACTGTAACCATATACTTTCTTCTCTTGCGATAAGATCCACTCTAATAAACCAAAACTTGGCTTCTTAACTTCATGCCCAATTATTGATGTTCTTAATGTCAAAGAATTTTCACCTAATGGCTCACCTAGAAACTTAGATTTACCATACAAGTCGCGAGCATCAGAATAATCAGACTCAATATATAAACCTTTATCACCCGAAAAAACACAGTCAGTACTTATATGAATAAATTTAAAATTTAAATTAGATGAAATAGAATTAATTTTATGAGGTAGTAAACTATTTATATAAATATTCTCAATATAGCTTTCATTTTTTTGCTTAACTATTCCGATACAATTAATAACAATATTTGGCTGAATTGTTTTTATAATTTTCTCTACACTATCAAAATCATAAACATCAATATCTTCGACTAAACATTGCTCTAATTTTTTAGGAAAAATATTTTTTTTTGCGCCATGTATTGTGCCAAAAACATCTAAGCCACTATGGAATAAAGTCTTAAATATTTGACTACCTAGCATTCCATATGCACCAAGTATTAATATTCTTTTCATATAATCAATTTTTCAAGTTGGTCGATCAACAACTCATGGTTAAACTCAGAATTGTAGTAAGCAAAACCACTCTTACCCATTAAACTTAACTCCTGATCATTTTTGTCAATAAATTTAATAATATTTTTTTTAATTTCATTAATATCAAAATTTGAAACCAATCCAGATTTAGATTCACAAATTATTTCAGCAGAAACTCCAGAGCAAATACCTAAAATTGGCTTACCTGAGTATAGATAAGCCTGTAATTTATTAGGTATAGTTAAATTAAATATATAATTAGGTTCTAAAGAAAGAACTAAAATATCAGCAAGCTTCATGTATATCTGCGCATCAGCAGGGGTTACCCTATCAAGAAATATAATATTTTTATGCATTGAATATTTATCTAGTAAATATTTTTTTTGACTTCCATCACCCAAAATTACTAAATTGGCGGTATTAATTGATGAAAATGCACTTAAAATATTATCTAAATTTTGAGCTTTTCCAACATTTCCAGCATATAAAAAAGTTCTATTCTCATTTGTAATTGGGAATGAAATATTACTTAAAGAAATATTTTCTATCGGCAAAAATGAATTAGGCCAATATACAACCTCATTGTATTTATATCTTTTGATATGTTCAATAAATTTTTTTGACTGCACTAAAAGTAAATCAGAATTTTTATATATATACCCAACAAGTAGATTTAAAATTTTTATATAAATATTAGGCAGCTTGATACCTACAGCAGCAATACTTTCCGGCCAAAGATCTTGTACGTTTATCACACTTTTAATCTTAAATATTTTTGCCCATATAACAACCGGAAATGCCTGAATAAAAGGAGATGTACCATAACAAAAAATAGTTTTAATATTCCTATTAATTAGTAAATATGGAAGATATAAAAATATCATTACACAAAATGATAAATAATTTAAAGCCAATTTAATATGGCTATTTGAACCCCTTAATATAATCGGCAAATATACTATTTCTAAATTTTTAGAAAAATGAAAATCAATCTTATATTTTGAATAGCCAGGGTAAATTATTCCACTAGGATAATTTGGCTTTCCTGTTAGAACAATCACAGAGTGCTCCCTTCTAATTAAAGAATCAACTATCTCATTAATTCTGAAATTTTCTGGCTTGAAATGTATACTTACGATCAATATGGACATCAAATTTAACATTTTATTCAACTTTTACGCCTCAGATGTGGGTGGCGGTAAAAAAAGATTGGAAGATTTTTCTTCCTTCTTCAATAATTACGGCGGTGCTTTTTTTATTATCAATGAAAATTGCTCTTTTTTAACTAATCTCTACCCTAAAAATAAGTATTTTGTATTTAAAAAAAATAATTTCTTGAGATTGATTAATGAAAATTGGTACCTTAATGAAATATTAGAAAATAATAATTTAAAATTTTATTTCAGCTATGGAATTCCAACCACAAAATCTTTATTTGATGTATCGATACTACATATATCAAACGTATTGCCATTTTCGAATATTAGCAATAATCTCTTTAACTTTAAAAATTATTTATTAGCTGAAAGATTAAAAAAATCTTTTAAGCTTATTGATTATATTTCAGCGGAGTCTGAGTTTAGTTTAAATTTAATTCAATGCACTAAGCCTAAAATATGGTTACCTAATTCCTGCGATGAAATTCTCTCTTTTAAAAATAAATCAAACCTCAAAGATTACGCTGTAATTATTGGTACTCAATCGTATAAATGTGTAGATTTATCAATCAATTTATTTCATCAAATCAATTCAAATAAAAAAATGGACTTATTCGTTGTTGGGGCAAACAATAAAATTAATAATTTTCAATACTCTCCTAATATTAGCTACTTAGGTAATCTAGAAAGAAATGACGTTTTATCACTTATTGGATCATCTCGCTACTATATTTCATCTACAAAAATTGAAAATTCACATAACTCCGCAATGGAAGGCTGTTATCTTTCAGAAAAATCAATTATTAGCGACATCCCCCCACACCGAGAACTACTTACTGATTTTGAAACATTTAGTTTCGGATCTGTTAAATACTTGAAGGCGACAAATAAAAATATCTCAAAAAAACAGTTAGTTACAAACGAAGAAATCTGCCATATTTTACTTCGCCATTTCAATTATTCAGTTTAAATTTACCTCGTGTATTACCATAGTGCACAACTGTTATGCCAGGTAAATTTGGCATTTTCCTCCATGGGTCCACAACTATTGATCCTTTCTCAAATTCAATTCCACGAGCGTTGCCAGCATTTATCAAAACTGAGCTATGCTCAAAGTTCGCGTCCCCTTTATTTTTATGCTCATCATGAAATTTATGGACAGCATCTAGTTGTTCACCATAAGTAATCTCTGGACAGTGCGCCAACAAGTACGTTGCAGCACCTAAATCTTCTGGGGGTCTATCTCCAGTGATTGAGTCGTAATAATATAACTCCCCACCTAACTCAGTCACGTAATATCCAACTAGCATGCTACTTGACCCAATTGTATATTCGACTAGCGGCTTGTAGGCTTTTCCAACTATCACAACTGGTAAGCCGTATTTAATCAAAGCTATTGCCATATTTTTTGCCTGTACTTCACGACTAGTCATTACTGCATCAAATAAGTCATAGCCAAGGTCTAAGTCTTTTGCCATATGCCTCAGAGCAATATTGTCTCTTGGATGACACGCTCCACCATCACCCATACCAGGTTTCATATATGAAGGCCCCATGATTCTTTTTGTAGATTGCGCCAATGCATCACATACCAACTCAGAATTAATATTTCCAATTTTCTCCGAAACATCTTGAATCATGTTCACTAGACTTACCTTCGCACTAATGAAAGTATTATAAAAAACCTTAAGGCATTCAATCTCCTCCCAAGTTCCTTCAACGTAACGCGGGCTATTTTCCATGATAGTTTCATACACTTTTTTTAACTTAATAGCACCGTCTGACATTACTCCATCATGCGTGCCTATCATGATCATTTCCGGATTCACCATATCCCACTTGACCGTACCCATTGCAATCAAATAAGGGTTATAAATTAGTTCAAAATTATATTTTGCAGAGAAATATTTGCGAATTGTTCCAGGGAGAACCGTTGAAATAATGACAACAGTATGATTAGGTGTAACTGTTTTGGAAATTTCATTAAGTACGTCATCGACATATTTGTAATCAAAATCTTTTGGTGGCAGATGACTTGTAGGTTCGCTACCTCCATATGCCTCATCATGAGGGGTCTGCACAGCAATAAAAATAAGATTTGACTGTTCGACAATAGATTTAACACTGTCCAACATCACAAAATTTGTTGGAGTTCTAGGAAATAAGTCATAACCAAAAACCTCATATTTTTCGGCAATCATTTCTGCACATGACTGACCAAGCTTACCAACACCAATGAATCCAACTTTAGTTTTAAACATGATTAAAAAGACAACCTTTTAGTAAATTTAATACCGCTAATTTCAAGATGAGAAACAACAATTATAGTTGTGTCAGAAAAATACTCAAAAATATTTTTTAAAATTTCGTCTCGACTTACGCGATCTAAGGAATTAATAGCCTCATCCAAAATTAAAATATTTGGATTACGTAGTAGAGCACGAGCCAAACCAATTCTTTGTTTTTGGCCTGTTGAAATAGAATCATTGGAAATAAACATATCCAATGATCCAATAGAATTTAAACCAGTTATACGACATACGTTATAAAAAAAATCATCTTGCAAACCATCATAAAATAAGTTATCAAAAATTGATGCTTCAAAAATAAATGAAACGTGCTCAACTAAAGAAAAATTACTAGACCAATCATCGCTATACCTAGATAAAACTACATCATCATCAACTATTATCTGACCTCTGAATGGACTAGAAAAACCAAGTAACAAATTAATGAAAGTACTCTTACCAGAACCAGAGTTACCAGTAACAAGCAACTTATCAGAAAAATTTATAACATAATTAAAATTATTAAAAATAATTCTTCCATTTATTTCTAAAAAAATATTTTTAAAAACAATACTTCTTTGGAAAAATAATTTAGTAACAGACTGAGATCTAGATTTAAGATGCTCATAAATTCTTCTAAACTCCCTTAAAAAATAATAAGAGGAAAGGATTTCAGATTTTGAATAATTAAAGCTATGAAGATAAGGTATAGCCTTATACATAGCAATTAAAATAATAACGAATGAGGAAATATTTGAAAAGAAATTAAATTTAAATAATCCAAAAACTAAAACTAAGGTAAATATTTCAATGATAATTTTAGGACTACTTCCCAAAAATTGATTTTTAGCTTGTAGCATTCTTGTGCTTTGCAATAAGGATTTATATTGCGATGAAATCTTATATGTCCTATTATTTAATAATATATCCTTATACGCAGAAACTGCCATATTAACTAATTTATTAATATTAATAAAATTTTCAGATATTATCACACTATTATTGGAAATTAATTTCTTTGTAAAAGTAGATAATATTAAAAAGCTGAAAAAAATAAAGGATAAAAAAAGTAATGAGTTAAAATCAACAAAAAGAATAGCATAAATAAAAATTAATATAATTGATACAAATGAAGTTATATATACGCCAAGCTGTAACACAAACTGATTTACAATTATATTTGCACCATCAAAAAAAATATTTGAAATATCACCATCGTTTAACTGAAATCTAGAAATCGGATCAGAAAATATATATTTCTTAAATAAACCAACATATAATTCAATGCTATACTTATAAGTAATATGATACATAACATATAAAAATGTTAATTTTAATAAAACAGATAAAAAAATTATTAATAATACAAACTCATAACTACTATAATTATTTTTTAATCCAATATTAACCAACATAGAAAATCCATAAATGTATGCTATATCAATTAAAGCATTCATCAATGCACATAAAAATAATTTTAATAAAAATAATTTCCCAGCAGAATAATATAAAATCTCATTAACTAAATTTATATTCTTTTTTAAATTTTTTATTAAACTTAAATTGATCATCATTTTATTCAATCAGTTATATATGCTATCATCAAACAACTTGCTTTACATTTAGGACAACCATGTCAGACAATCTAATTACAATAATCACGCCAACATATAATTGCTCGAAGGAGCTTCCCAACTTAATACATTCATTAAAATCCCAAACAGATCTAAATTTTAAATGGTTAGTCTATGATGCACTATCAACAGATAGCACAGCAGACCTTATCAAGAATTCTGGATTAGATTATACATTACATATAGAGGAAGATTTTGGAATTATACATGCTTTAAATAAATCAATTGCCTCTATGACCACTGAATATTATATCTTTTGTGGGGCTGATGATATATTATTTCCAAATGCAATAGAAATATATAAAAAAGAGATCTCAAAGGATGTAAATGTAGAAATTATTACAGCTCCAATTATTATTAATAACAAAATAGTTCAAAGAAGAAAAGTTCCAAGAATAATTGGCTTTCAAATGACTTTAATTTCAGGTCATGCTGTTGGTTGCTGTATTAAAAAATCTGTTCATAATGAAGTCGGACTTTATAGTAAAAAATATTGGGCTTGCGCTGATGCACATTTTATTATGAAATCATTTTATAGTGGTGTTAAAATAAGATATGTAAATGATGTTATAGTTGGTGAGTACGGCGTTAGTGGCGAAAGTGCCGTATACGCTATAAGTGCAATGTGTGGCATCTTTAGAATCCAAACAGAAGATTTTGGCTGGAATTTACCTTTATGCCTATTTATTCTAAACTTAAAACTATTAAAGTTTTGGTTCAGTTCTAATTTATCATATTTTATAAAAAGATTTATCCATGATTCAAAGTAATAATACCTTAATAAGTTTTGTTCAAGTTAACTTTTCAGTTGGCCCCAAGGAGAAAAACGCATATTACCTTCCATATAGTGTTGGAGTAATTTGGGAATATGCGAAATTTAAGGGTATTGAGAGTAAATTTCAACTTGGGGATGTAGTATGGAAAAGAGACCCTATTGATGAAGTAGCGAAAAAATTATCAAAATCATTCATAGTCGCATTCAGTAATTATATTTGGAACAAATCCTACAACTATCAACTTGCAATTAAAATTAAGGAAATTAATCCATCAGTTTTGATAATATTCGGGGGGCCCGAAACACCAATCTCAAAGAATGATTTTTTTCAGATATATCCATTCATTGATGTTGTAATTAAAAAAGAAGGGGAAATTGTATTTTTTAATCTTTTAGATAATATAAATATGTTTCCTGATATAAAAGAGCCTGGATTACTTATTAATCATAATGGAAAATTAATCGATACTGGTGAGTCTAGCAGAATTGATGACCTAGATTCCATCCCATCTCCATATTTAAGTGGTTTTTTTAAAGATATTATGGATACCAATCCGAATATCGAATGGAATATGACTCTTGAAACTGATAGAGGCTGCCCTTATGCTTGTACATTTTGCGACTGGGGAAGCCTAACATACAATAAAGTTAGAAAATTTAAACTTGATAGAGTATACAGTGAATTGGAGTGGGCCGGAAAGAATAAAATCGGCTTCATGAGCATGACAAATGCAAATTTTGGGATATTTATTGAAAGAGATAATTTAATTGTTGATAAAATCCTAGAAGTGCAAAATAAATATGGCTATCCTTATACATTCAGCACAGCATGGGCTAAAAATCAAAAAAGAGAAGTTATTTCCTTAGTTAAAAAATTAATTGATTCAAAAACCAGCTTCAATCAAGGGTTAACTGTTTCAGTTCAATCAATGGATGATAATGTTTTAAAAATTATTAAAAGAAAAAATATGGAAATTAGTAATATTTCCGATGTTTTTAAGGAATGTGAAGTACAAAACGTCCCTGTGTACACTGAACTTATTCTTGGCCTACCTGGTGAAACTTTAGAGACGTGGAAAAATAATTTTTATGAACTATTTCATCTTGGTAACCACTCAGGAATAACGGTTTTCCAAGCTCAGCTTTTAGAGAATGCTGAAATGAATTTATTTCAAAGAAAGCTTTATGAAATCAAATCATCTACTGTATATGATTACATGGAGGGTAACATTAATGACGGTGACATTAAAGAAGGCGTAGATATAATAATATCAACTAAAAATATGCCATATGAAGATATGAAAAAAGCACAGATTTGGAGCTGGTTCATCACGTCCTTCCATATTAACGGATTATCTTCCTATATCGCCAGAGTATTAAACAAACTTCACAACATTCCCTACAGTGTTTTTTATGAAAAATTGTTCATTTATGTAAAAAATGATAACTGGTGGAATTATGAATTAACGCAAACTGAACATTACTTTGATCAATGGATGACCTGTGGTGAAGTTGACCATCCCCCTATCGAGGGCGTGAAAATTCTTGGGTGGAACTTAATATATCGATCTACTGCTAATATTATGATTGATAATAAATATGATCATACATTCTCTATGCTTAGGAAATTTATTGAATCTGAGTTTAATGTTACCGGTGAATTTCTTGATGAATTGATTGATTTCCAAAATAATTATTTTGTGAGGTACGATAATTTAAATATGTACCCTATATATAAATTTTATAATAATGATTATATAACTTATCTTCAGTCATCAGGCAATTTAAATAATTCGGTAAAAGTCAAATTCGATTTTTTAGATGACAAAAATATGTCCCGGTCCGAATATATCAAATATCTTTATTTCTACAGACGAAGGAATTTTGGTAAAACTTGGATGTCTATAGCCAATTGAAATAATTACATTTCATAAACATCTTAGATTTAGTTAATAGATTTTACTGAAAAAAATTTATTGAAGTAATTAATATTTTTAAAGATTAATATGCTTAACCATAACGCTACAATTGATAATATAAATTTATAGGTATCTTGAGGATACGCGCCAAAAGAAAAATATCTATACGCGATTAGATAACCAATATAACCACTAACAATTGGATTATATAGAATTTTTTGAGAATGGTTAACTATGAAATTACCTATCAAACCAAAGACTAGACACCCAAAATATACGACAAAGATTGATCCTGAATAATTTAGATATCCAATCAATCCAGGTAATGTAATCGCATAATAAATCTTAGTTGTTATATCATGATAAGGTGAATCTTGGCTAACGATTACTCGATCATAAAAGCTTTGTTGATGATAATTTTTCTTATCTTTAAAGCTTGCAACTAATAATTCAAATCCCTGATGCGGATATGCCTCTGTTGCAGCAACTCCTTCAACTCCAACCCACCTACCAAATACAAGATTCAAAACACCACCACTTGGCTGGATTTTTTTGCTTAACTCACTTGTTGTTTGGTCATTTTCTATCCTTAAAATTTCCACAGAATTAGTTATTGAAAGATTGCTTCTTAAATAACTTGTAGCCCCAATATTTATCGCAAATAATAATGCATAAAATAACCCTATAAATATTTTTTGCTTTAAGGTTAATTTAATTTTAAGCTTATTACAGCTAACAACAAATAAAAAAATTATTACTGACGAACTTAGAATTAAGCCTCGGCTTAGCATGCATGTTGTTATAATGAAATCAATTATTAAAACGAGGGATAATTGCTTAATTAATTTATCATTTTTATTAAAGATGCTAGAATAAAGTAAGATTAACGAAATTGTAGTAATTCCTATGAACAGCATCCACTGAATAGGTCCAGTCACTATAAATGGAAGGGTGAAATCTTCTTTCGTAGCCCTTTGATAAATTGAATATTTAAAATTAATAATTGCTACGCAAATAGTTATTAAGTATAAAATAATCCAAAATTTTTTAATATACTCTTCTTTTATTACTATTATTTTTATTGCAGGACACCTCCTAAATCTTATTAAAAATGAAGAGGCGAATCCAACTATTCCAACTGATGAAATTATCAGAACATTATCATATAATTTCTTTGAGTAATCAAAGAATCCAACAGGCTCAAATAACTTTCCTGAATTAAAATATAGACTTGCATTAAATTTAAAAAAAAATCCCAACCAAAGCAATACTGATAAAAAAATATAAAATGTATTTTTAGAAGAGATGCTGATTATTATAAAGATACAAAAAGTTATACTAAAAATTTGCGATATCCAAAAATTGCCCGGATACAAATAATATCCAGAATATATTGATACCAGCGCTGTAATAACATATAAAAATAATCTATATGGGTGTTTCATTTTTAGTCTTTATGGAAATTAATGACCAAACCAAAAAGGCTGCCCCCAGATTAATAAGCCTCAACAATATGGAAAGAGTTATTCCACTAATCACTCCCAACCCAACTATTGTAGTGACCCCACCTATCAATATTTCTTGAATACCAATGTTTCCTGGTGTTATTCTTATTAACCATGCTAACGAGTAAGGTATATATACATAAATCATCAAATTCCAAGATACTTCCGGTTGAATTGATAAAAATATAGTGCTAAAAACCAGAAAATCAATGCACAGTGAACTTAAAAAGACCACTAAAAATATGTGCAATTTTCTTGATAAATAAATTATATTTAAGTAATTTTCTAATATTCCCAATTTTTCTAAATAGAAATTTATTATTTTATTTTTCGTTTTTGAGCTTGCCACTTTTTTAAGGAAATAAAATTTATATCTAAATAGTAGAAATATAAGGGCCGTTATAATAGCATACCCTATGGCTTCCTGAGCAATTGATAATGCCAATCCAGCTGACCCCAGAATCAATATCAAACCAACCATTCCAAATATATAACATACCCCCACATATTGTGTATAAGAAATACCATAATATTTTTTCAGATGAATGCCACGATAAGCGATGCCAGAATAAGGGATAACGTTATTTAAAATGTAACTCTTAATGAAAACTTGGGCCCAGTTGTTAAAAAAAACTGTCTTATTTAAGGTGATATCTACGGTTAATTTTAGTTTGTACGCAGAAAGTAAAATTGCCAACATTGCAAGGCAGGTTGCAACTATCAGCCACATAAAATTTAACTGCTGCTTTAACTCACTCAACTGATGAATATTTTTATATAAAATATATATGCCTGCTATAACTATCACAGCAGTTAATATAGTCCTGATTTTTTTTGATGGTGGCATTTTAAAGATGTTGAGATAAAACTAGAAGTTAGTTACCCGCAACTATAGACATTACAGCCATCCTTACGGCAATACCAAAAGTAACTTGCTTAAGAATAACTGCCTGAGGCCCATCAGCGACTGCAGAATCAATTTCCACACCACGATTCATTGGACCCGGATGCATCACAATAGCATCTGATTTTGCCAACCTTAGTCTTTCTGGCGTTAAGCCCCACTCCCTATAAAAGCAATCACCCTCTGGAATTTGACCAGCTTCCATGCGCTCCTTTTGAATCCTAAGGGTCATCACCACATCAACATCTTTGAGACCTTCTTCAATGTTGTTGTAGATTTTAACTCCAATCACATTTAAGTCTTTCGGTAAAAGACTTTCTGGTCCAATTGCTCTAATTTCTGCACAACCCAAAGTCTTGAGTGCGGCGATATTTGATTTGGCCACTCTGCTATGAACAATGTCTCCAATGATGGCTACTTTGATCTTTGTGAAGTCTTGTTTGTAATGACGCATGGTGTACATGTCAAGCAGGCCTTGCGTCGGATGTTGGTTAGTACCATCACCTGCGTTAATCACATGAACATGTGACGGTAGGTGAGCAGCTATCTCGACAGCGGCCCCAGTTGTTTTATGCCGAACTACAAAGATGTCTGCTTGCATTGCCACCAAATTATCAATCGTATCTAACAGCGTTTCACCTTTGGCAGTAGATGATGTCTGAATATCTAAATTAATGACATCTGCTGATAAACGCTTAGCAGCAATCTCAAAAGTTGTTCTGGTTCTGGTGGAGTTTTCAAAAAAGAGGTTAAAAACATTTTTACCCCTTAAAAGTGGCACTTTTTTAACTTCACGATCTGATTCACCAACAGCTACAAATTGCTTTGCTGTATCCAAGATATGAAGAATGTGCTCTTTAGACAAGCCTTCTAAGGTTAGCAAATGATTAAGCTCGCCTTTGTCATTCAACTGAAGCTGGGCGGCTGTTTTAGCTATAGGAGCGTTGTTGGTCATCTTGGATAAGTATTTTAATCGTCTATTCGAATTTTCTTAGTTTTTCTTACTTTTAACTTCTATATTGCTTTAAGCCTTCAAGGCTTAGACTCGGTGATAAAGGCAAACTTGTCACCATCTTGCTCCAATACCAAGATTTGATCATCAGCCAGCTTTACTTTGCCCCCTTTAAAAGTAGCATCGACCGGCAACTGTCTACGATGGCGATCTGCCAACACAGCCAAGTCGACCTTAGCAGGTCGACCATAGTCAAATAATTCATTTAAGGCAGCGCGAACTGTTCTACCCGTATCCAAAACATCATCGACCAAGATAATGTGGGCACCCTCGACATCAAAAGGTAATTTGGTCGACATGCCCTCCGCGCTATTGAAGGCTTTCACACCTTTTTCCGCGTAGTCATCACGATGGAATGACACATTAATCACGCCATAGCTTGGTAGACCAAGGTCTTTTGCCAAACGCTCCGCCATCCATGCGCCGCCACTGGCTAAACCAGCCAATTGAAAATCAGGGTTGATAGCCTGCTGTTCCTTTAATTGTTTTAAAAGAATTTGGTAGAGGTCTTCTGCCTTAGGAATCGATGACATAAGCTTTCATTCAAAGTTAACTATCAATAGACTCAATTTAATAATCAAACCTATTGATTAAATTTAATACAAGTATCTTACTCCGATGCTCTATTTTGGCCATGCCAGTTCATAGATGATCTAAATACTGTTGCAAAATCAGTTGAGCTGCCAAGGCATCATTACCGCCATCTACGGATACAGAGGTATAGCGCTCATCAACCCAAACCACTTCTTTCTGGAATCTACCCTTAAGTTGATTACCAAAGCGCTTGGCCTTTTGAGTCACCTCATGCTCCGCACCATCTGGATGAGTGGGCAAGCCCACCAACAATAACTGTGGATGCCATTCTGCTATGAGTCGCTCTATTGCTTGAAACTTATCTTGTTGGTTTTTTTCTTGAATGATTTTTAGTGGCCCTGCTGTTTTAGTGATGGTGTTGCCCACAGCCACACCAATGCGCTTTTCACCAAAGTCAAAAGCTAGGATTGTTTGTGACATCAAGCATGCCCAGCAGAGGTTGATAAAAAGCTTTGCTCAATACCTAAAAGTGCCAAAACGTTTTGATATTTGTATTCATCAGGTGTATCAAAAATGATATGCGCCATCTCTTCAGTAGGTGCTGGCACATTGAGCCAACCGTTGCGCGCGATTTCATCTTCGAGTTGTCCAGCGCTCCAACCTGCGTAACCTAAGGTCATTAAAAATCTTGAGGGTCCATGACCCGCAGCCACTTCCTCTAAGACATCTTTGGACGTGGTCATGGCCAAGCCACCGGGTATACGAAGAGAAGAGTTGTAATGCGTGGTGTGCTCACCTTGCTTTTGTTCATGCAATACAAAGCCGCGATCGGTTTGTACTGGTCCACCAAAATAAACAGGCTCTTGGGCTTTGGGTTGGATTTCCAGTTTGAGATCAACCTTATCAAAGACAGTAGCCAAATCAACATCTGTGGGACGGTTAATTACCAAACCCATGGCACCACTGGCAGTATGATCGCAGAGGTATAGCACTGTGCCTGCAAAGTTCTCATCGACCATGCCAGGCATGGCAATTAAGAATTGATTGGCTAGGTGACTGACATCACCAGATTTTTGAGTCATAAGTGGATTTTATCTGATTAAGCCCAGATCTCAAATG
>JACCDU011417233.1_pt1 | contig 18296 bp, 15 predicted proteins | sample 7446081 | NCBI WGS metagenome assembly JACCDU01 (sample SAMN15323447, study PRJNA562643) | freshwater metagenome | isolation source: river surface water | place: USA:Blue River Watershed | collected 2017-08-17
TTAACCGCTAAAATAAAATTTATAAAATTAACCCAGAAAATTTAACCCAAGAAATAATAACAAGAATTATTAACCCGCCAGAAAATAAAATAATAATATAAGTACTCTAGGGATAAAAAACTTATTACTGCTATTATATAATAAGGTACTTATATTATTATTTTATTTTCTGGCGGGTTAATAATTCTTGTTATTATTTCTTGGGTTAAATTTTCTGGGTTAATTTTATAAATTTTATTTTAGCGGTTAAATCATAAATTTTTATTTTTATTTTTAAATCGCGGGTTTATTAAGGATTAACATTTACGGTTTCATTAAAGATTAAATCATCGGGCAGACCTGGGAGATAATAAACGATAATTAATTACCCGATGAATGTATTCTATTTTTTATCTTACCTAAGAAGAATATCACCATCGGGCAAATTTCCCGAGACAAATCCTTACACATTCACTCACTTATTACCCACATTATTAACAAACAAAGCCTCCCGTAAAAATTAACAAAAAAAATATAATCGCGATAATCATCAATCTCATTATTTAATAAGATATCTTAGAGCTTCATATTATTCATCTAACGGTTTAATAATATAATTTCTTGCTCTTTTACCATTAACCATTCCTCTAACAACTTCAAAATACAATTTACATTTTTTCAAAATATCATTTCTTTATCTAGCGCCTGGTTAAATATCGTTCAATTCAAAAATATATCCTCTTTTTTTCTCACAAAATATATATTTATATTGCGGCAAAATATAATCTTTGTTAATAACGTCAAACATAAATACGTCGTTATAATAAACTGTTGTATATAATAACAGCAACGGTAAAATCTTGTTAAATTATATTTACCCTTAACAATCATCAAAAGTAAATTATTAACAAGTAAGCGTGAAATAAATAGTTTGTAAAATATCCGCGGAAATATAATCTTAAAACTACAACATAAATTCATCATAATTTTTTCTTTTTTCCTAATCCATTTACCTAAACATTTTACTTACACTATAACTCGGGATTTAATATCGAATAGAATCTTAACAAACAAAGTCGGGAACAATTTACAAATAATCTTATATTAAGTTTATTCTTGGATCATCAAAATTTTAATCAACACAAATACCCAATCCAGCTTTCTCTTCAATATGATGCAACGTTTTGAACATTTTATATTTTCCTTTTAATTTATCGATCATCTAATCTTCCTTTGTTAACCCATTATAACCAATCAATTTTATTTTTTTACAAATATCAAATTCTTATTATGATTCAATTCTTATTAGCTACTCATCTGCTTTTGCCTTAGTAACTCGTAATAAATTTTCTTCTTCTTCTAATTTCATGTAACTAATAGCATAACCCATATCTTGTAACAAAGCAGCAACAATATAAAAATGTTAATCTTTCATTTATTATTTAAAACATTCTAACACAAGCGTATATTGTAGATGCAGCGTGTTTTCGTTAAATGATTAATAAAACTAATTTGTTGTTATCATCGTCTAATATTATTAGTACCAAGGAGAATATAAATAATCGGCACTATTATTTTTCTCGTATTTAAATTAATTTTAATACACTCTATTATCCTTCTTTGTTAATTCGCCAAAATATGGAGTATATAAATATTGTGTTTTTACAGCGCGATATCTATGCAACATCTAAACAACTTCAAATGGATTTACGTATTAAATTTCGGACCCTGAACCCAAATAATGAATTCCTGTTTGAAAATCTTACACTTAACTATCAACGCCAACCGTTAATGATTTCGTGTAACAAACCCACTAAATAATTTCATGTTTTTTCTCGTCATCATCTTTGTAAAATTCTTTCTTTATTGCAATATGATATTCACCGGTCTCTTCATCTTATCTACCATTGTCGCCGTGAATTTACATAATTTATTCTTTTTTCAAAATTTTATATTTGATTAGATGATTAACCGTTGCCGATAATGATGATAGCGTGTTAAAAATACTAAACACTTTCTTATTTTGTTAAAGATGTTAAGTTAAATTTTCAAGAAAGGCTTTGTATTAATCCTTAAACTTGTTAACGAAAAATACCTAACCACCACCAATAACTTTATTTTCCATTTTTGTGTTATCATCATATTTTAAATTAAACAACTTATCTTCATATTTTTCTAACCAAGATGAGTAATAATTAACGGCAAATTCATCATCTTTATTTTATTCTATTAACGCGGAATATTTATCAACCTCTTTTTGGTAATCTTCTAATTATTCTTATTTTTTTGGGTCAGAAATAACGTACTAAGAAATTCCTTAATATGGTTTATACGCGTTACAAATAATCTAATTTTATTTTTCCGGGACAAGTTATAAATAAAATTGATAAAGTGGATATGTCATAAACGCGTCCATAAAAACATTGTAAGTGCTTGTGCTCAAAAATTAAGTTAAATTCTTAATATGATACCAAGGCTTAGATCCCGCAATAGAATTTAATTAGGTAAAAACGCTTAACGCTTCATCAACAATAACCATATCATATTTATTTGCAATAATTCTACTCATTGATTCAACTTAAATCATTAGAAATTAAATATTGTTTAGATCTTTCTATTCATTATACAATTAAAAATTAATTTTGTGTTTTGTATTTAACGTTGTTACTATTGACTCGCTAAATGAAACTCTTGTAGAAATAAACAACACAGATAATTTTGGATTTTCTAATAAAAGTTAATGAATATTTTCTGCAATCTAATGAGTCTTGCCTGTACCACAATGGCTAATAACAAATGTGTTATGGGATTATCTAACATCAAATTGAACATATTTATTATTTTGGTTACATTAAAACTTTTGCTAATATTGAATATTTTGTAAATCTTTGCTCACTCGTTAATCATAAGAAAGTTCTAAGTTTTTGTTTTAATATTTTGCAAACCAAATAGTTTTAAAATCCTTTACACAAGTCGCTTTTCTATTATCAACAAAAATTATATTTGCCGATTTATGTTTCTTTTTGTGAATAGGGCAAATACCAATATGTTAAACATATTTTTCAGTTTCTTTTGTTATTTACAATTACGCTAAAAATTCCTTTTTTGATTTGTCAGATATTTCTACGATTTGTTTCTCTTCTTTGTTTTCGTCGTCGCTTTCTTATTCTTCATCAACACTAAAATTAAAATGTTTCTCTTGAATAAAAATACAATTTCGTAAATGGCAAACATTATTAGCGATATGACTAACGTCTTGCATAAAAATTTTGTTATAAATGTTAACATCAACGTTTAATCTTTTACCCTCAACGATTTTGAAATCTTTACTAATTTTGTTAAATCCATCAAGCCTTAATGTTGAATATTTATTTATACCTGATGCGCAAGTATAAGGATGCATATCAATAATGGATTTCATTAATTCCGGGTTGTAATTAAATTCATTGACAAATTTAGATCTTATAATTGTAGCGAGCTTCTATAAATCCTCAACGAAAACATAAAAATCTAAATAAACGTGAATAGATTTCTCGTAATTTGTAGACAATAAAAATAGGTTATTTCCATTGGTTAGGTTTACGTATTATTGCCCATACATACGCATTACATTATTGAGAATATTTACTAAATCGTCTTGGAATTTTTCTGTTGATATATTGTAATCTTTAAGGTTTTCTAGCCCATCAACATCCATATAAAATTTTGTTTATTTTGAAATCATCTAACTAACAACTTAATGAATTGTATTTTTTTAACACCACTCTCTATTATTATACAAGTCAATAACTTCTTATTTTGTTAAAGCAACTATATATCTATCACCTGATAATGGCTCGATTTAAAAAATCAAAAGTTTGTTATTTTATTTTTGTAATTGAACCTTTTCCATTATTTATCTTTTTTATGATGATTCGTTTTATTACAAATTATGTATGAACGCAGATGGAACAAAGGATTTTAACTTAATTCCATGCAAGTTTAATATTATATCAACGCAAAGTGGTTATTTTGGATTTCTAAAATATTAGCTTAATGTGATCTTGCTAAAATATTGATTATTTTTTACAATTGTATATTGTTCATTAATGGTCGAGCTTTCTTTAAATTATTTATAATCCAAAGAAAAAAGCTTAACAACATCTTGGCAAGGTAAAACAGCAACATCTCCATTATATTTTACAGAAAGATCTTGGAAAACTTGTTAATAAATTTTTATTGAATCTTGATAAGAAACAAATTATTCATCTATTTAAAGTTTGACCAAAATTTGTGTGATATAATCATGGAATTTTTGTGGGATATTTTTTAGAATATTTGAGAACATATTATCTTTAACAATGTAAGATTATTCATAAACATATTCACGCTCAATGAAATCTATAACGCTATCAACAACAGGTAATGATATTATTTCTTCTTGTTATTGTTGTATGATAACCGCTTTGCATTTGTGTCTGTTAAGATTAGCAAAAGATTTCTAACAATTTTAGCAAACTTATTTTTCTTTATTTTATGCCTTCATTTATTAGAGAGATAAATTTTCTTGTTATTATTTATGGGCTATATAAGACTCCATAAGATTGTCTTAGGCGTTTCTCCAAATTTTTAGAGATTCTAGGTTGTATTTAACTAAAGCAATTTTTTAGGGTTACATTTAGAAAGTTTTATAGGTTTAATATATTACATTCTTTTAATAGAAATCAAAAAAAAATAATAAGGCTAATCATAACGCTAATCACTTATTTTGTCGCTGGAATTCCAGCTACGGAATTTCATTATTATTATTAAGCAATCAACGCCTTAATTCTATCTCTATTTTTCTTGCTATTTATCGACCATCTTATTTTCTTTAATACAAACTTCTAATCATCATTTAATATATGTTCATATTTCACCATATAATCGCGTTACAATTTTAATTTTTTATAACCCTCTTCGGTCTTGTTAACGCCTCTCTTAAATTCTGGCACATTATTTAAAATTGTGTAATCAACTTATGAATTATCCATTGTTATTTGCTATATATTTGTTTAATAAAAAAAATAACAAAAAAAAATATAATAATGACATCAAAGGAAGGAAGGGAATAATATAACGTACTCAATTAAGAGGTTTTGATAATTGTTCATTTATTTTCATTCAAAATTTTACTTTTGGGTAAGTTGCATGTATGAACATTTGTGTTGTATTTTTAAGGAATTCGTTTGTAACGTAATTTGCTGCATTATAATTTCTTTCTAATAAACTAGCATTTTAGTCGGATCTAAAGTTATCAGAAACATATTATTATATTTTCTCTTTATAGTTTCTAAGATTTAGCTTTTTTGATTGCTTCATAAGCTCCACAAAAACGGTTAAATCGTTAATAAATTTTCTTGAATAAATCATGAAATTTAAAAATGTTTTCATTGTTGCGGTTGTTAATTTATATGGATTTTAGGATTAATACATAAAATATAAACTTGTCAGCTTTCCACCTTCATCTTTTATAAATTCGTTCAACAACATTGTAGATTTCCAAAACATCATGTTTGCTTCTACCCTATTTCTTGGGATTTTTGAGGTATAATATCTAATAAATTCTGATAAATTATCTGGGTTTATAATTTCTTCTTCTAATTCTTACTTTTTTAAATCTACAACTCTATATAAAATTGCGTTTAATACTTCCATTCTTTCATCTGCAGGAATATCTTCAAAAATTTATGGATCTGTGTAAGTTTGCCCATATCTATCTATATTTGCTTGTTGTTCTTGCTCCATGGAATTTTATATCATACGGAATTCTCCAACTAAGTCATCATGAACTTACACAACGTATTATTAAAATTCACCATAAATTTCATTATTTTTGTAACGGCAAAATGGACAATTTCTTGTTGATGTTTTAATTTTTTACAAACAAGGATCGCATAATCTTTTTGCACATTTTAAACAAAGTAAATATTTATCGGATTTCTCTTCACATAATTCACAGCAAATTTCTGTTGTTAAAAAGGTTTTATCATTTTGTGAATATCTAACAATATAACCAGCACAATCTTCTTCACTAATATTGTTATCAATTAACCAGTCTAAAATATCATCATCTATTTTAACATCATAATTTTGGACATATTAGTTTTTAAAAATTTGGATAATATTTCCGTTGTTTGGGTAAAGCTCTCCCAAGTCTAAAGCGAGAGCATCAAAATAAGGATCTAATTGATTTTTAATTTTGGCAACGAATAATTTAATCAAGAAATATGTATTTTCTACTATCATGTCTTAATATTTTTTGCTATTTTTCATTTAGATAATAGCATCATTGACTAGAGAATCTTTTTTGCCTTCAAAATCAATATTTAATCCATCTAATTCTTCATTTAATGATTCTTTAACTAGAGCGAGCATTTAATCAATTTCATTATCTTCTTCTTGTTAGACTTCTTGGACTTTTTACTCTTCTTGTTAAATCTCTTCAATAACGAAAACTTCTTCAGATTCGATTTCTTTGGAAAACTCAATAAATTCTTGTACAGCTCCACATAATTTTTGAACTTATACAATATTTTCTTGTTAGTTGTCAATCAAAATTTCTTCTAATTCTTGTTTTTATTATTTAGCAACAAGTTTTTATTATTTCTTGGCTTCTTTTTCTTATTGTTTAACAAGTTTTGCTTATTCTTTGGCGAGTTTGGCTTTTACTTTTAATTATTTGTTAAAGTCTCTCATTAATCTTTTTTGAGCTTTCTCCCAAGCTTTTTGGTTTTAAAGTCTTCTTCTCTCTATTTGGAGATCTAATTTAATAGTGAATGCTTAGATTTTTTCATCTAAAATTTGTTTTTTGAGTTAGAGAGTAGTTAAAGACATTTTAGCATATTATTTTTTAAGTCTTGTTTCTAATTTCTCTAAGTGTTCTTTGAACAAAACAGATACATATTAAGGTTTAGTATCTACAGCGCTAAGGATTTCTTAAGTTTGCATTAAGGAAAGTTTTTAGGAAAGTTTTTTAGTTAGTAATACTATATATTTTTTTAATAGGAATTATTTTTTTTTATTTAACAACGCGTTAAGAAATAATCATTATTTAAGGGGCTTAAATTTAGGCAAGTTTTTATCACCCTTAATTTTTTATTTTAGCAATATTTATTGTGTTAAATTCTTTTTATCAATCTCGCTTACAGTTAATGGAGTATTTTTGTTAACTCTAATAGTAGGGCGATAAACGGGATATTATTTATTTCCAACATCTTGCCAAGATTCTTTGTACCATCTAGTAAGACCTTCTTTTGTTTTTTCTCCACTATATTTTCCACCAAGTTCTTTATAACGCTTAACAATAAAACCAGATTTATAAGCAGATGGTTTCTTATAAATTTAATCGGCTTCTTTCTTAACCTTGTTATACAATTCTTAATTTAAAGGTTTTGATTCCATATTTATTAACAAAAAAATATTAATTTGTCGCGGGTAATTATTATTGATAAAAGAAGATTAAAATTTACCCGATGAATAACTTATTATTTTTATCTTCTCTAATAGAATATGGAGATCGGGCAATTCCTGTTTAACTTCTCATTGATAAATTCTAGCCAATATTTCCTTATTACACTCTTATTATAAAGCCTTTTTTGTAATATGATTATTTATTAATTTTAAATTTTTATTTACATCCTTACGAAATTATTTAAACTCGGGTAATAAAGCAACATAATCTATTTCATTATTATTGCCTATATGAATAAACTATTTTTGTATATTATTTAACATTAACTATAATTATTTGTCTATCAAAGAATCTGATATTGGCTATTAATCCATTTATTGTTAATAAAAAATATAATCATGATAATCAACAACATTATGGAATTTTTATTTTCATTTTTTATTACTATTATTACGCCATAAATATTTTATTAGAGTCATATTAGAACAATGTTAATACTTTTGGCTTATTGAAGTTATCAAAGTCATTATTTCTCTAAATTTATCTATTCAAATTATAATACTGCTTTTATTTTTCTGTATACTATGGCTTATTTTTATTTGCAATAATATCTAACAAGTTTGGAGTAACTTATTAAGGCTAAAATTTTACATCTTATTATTAATACAAATCATAATAAACATCTTCTTATTACTCTTCTTATTATATCGGCTATTCTTCTAATTCTTGTTACACAGATTCTTCTTCACCATATTCTATAACAATCGGTTATTCTTCTATTTATTGCTCGGGCTCTTCTTCTCCATATTCCGCAACAATTGGTTAATTTTAAATTCCCTAAAACATTGGTATTTACCCAGATTCTTCTATTTATTCTAACAACGATTTTCTAAAATCTTCCGCAATAATTTCTACAACATCTTCTACTTATTCTTTCTCTTAAATGGACAAATCTAGTTATTGATAAATATTTTCGTTAACAATTTTTTTAATAATACGGCTTAATGCTTCTTCTGCTTTTTCTTCTGTTAATTATTTTTATTCTTATAATTTTTAAAATTAATTAGCGGATTCAAATAAAATTTCTTCGTACATTTTTGGTAAGACCTTATCCAAAACCTATTGAACATAAATATCTGCTTCTAGTCTTAATTTTCTTTCTTCTTCTAGTATTTATTATTCTTCCGAAACAATACTTGTCATATTGGCAAAAAAATCTCCTAACTCATCTTCTTATTTTTTCTCTTCCTCTAAAATCTCCTCGTTTATTTGTTACAAGTCAGAGGCCCATACATCTATCGCTCCTTCTTCACCACTAGCAGATTAAAACGATTATGTCTATATAGTTTTTACGGTTTTCTTCTCGGCAGCTTATTTTATTTTTTCTGCCAAAATTCTTTATTCTTCTATAAACACATTTGCTTTTTATTCTAAATCAGCAATTTCTGCTAATTGGGCATTTTTTACAATATCTGGTTTCTCTTCGTAATACTCATCATTGTTTTTTGGGACGTAATCTTATAATGGTACCGCCTTATTAATTTACATAATTAAATCTTATTACGGTTTCTTTTTATCCATCGCCTCGCTATCAAAAACTTCCATGAACGCGTCTTTTGGTAAAACACCATCTACTATTTAATTCCAAATATTGACAGCCTTTTTGGAAATGATAACTCTTTCACCGTCTTTCATTTTTTTTTCTTCATCTTTTTCACTTTCTTTTTCTTTAAGAATTCTAGTAAATTCTAAGTTAAAAATATCGGCAAAAATTTTATTTTTTTCTGGTATAGTCATTCCGTTTTCTGTCATTGCTTAGGCGGCCTCACTAAATGTTCTGATTTCAGCTTTCGCTTTCTAATTTTTTTAAAATTGAGTAATTCCTATTCTCTTTAGCTTCTCAATAATAAACGCATCAACCATTTTTTTTTAATATTATTATCCCAATATTTTTTTATTGTGTGGTTAAATGGTTCTAAAATAATCTGTATAATCGTGAATTTTCTTTTTTTCTGGTTGTTATTACGAACTTTCCATATTTATTAACAAAAAAAATAATCACGGAAATCTCATAATGGTGTAAATTTTAAGCCAGATTATTTAGATGTTTTAGAAGTATTTTTTATTGGCAACGGTTCTTATTTATATTCAACAATTCCAGATAATTCTTTAGCAGGTTATATCTTGTGTTTTTTAAGAATATGTTTTATTAATTATTCTTTATCTTAATCTGTATATTATTTAATCATTTCCGCACGTTTTAAACCTTCTAATGTTTTAAGTTGTTTTGATTTTTCTATGAATGTTTTTACATATAAATCTGTTACAAATTATTCAAAATCTTTATTAGCCTATTCATCTTTTGGTAACAGTTATTATTATTCTTCATATTAAGCATATTTTTTTCTTAATCTTCCATAAACGGTGTTTTTGTAAAGATCGTTTAATAATTTTTATTGTTCTTCTGTTTAAATTTCACCACTTTAATCCATTTACTTTATTTATTCTAATCGTTTTTCAAATTCTTCTTCATATTTCTTAAGTAATTCTGTTGCTTTTCCAACCAATTTTTTTTCTTCTACATCCTCTAACCTTTTTAAATTTCCTAAAACATTATAAATAGCTTCTTTTCTTTATTCATAATTTACTTTTTTCTTTAAATTTTATAATTTTTAAATTCCTTATTCTATTCGTTATTAGGCCTTTTATTTTTTAATTTATTAGGCTTCTTGTTTTATTCTTGGTAATTCTTTTTTAAGTTTCTCTGTATAAGCCAATGGGTCTTTTTTGTAAGTTTCTTATATTTATTTTAAATATCCAGGTTTAAACATTTTAGAAATATCTGATGGTTACTTTTTTTTACTTCCAGATTCTATTTATTTACTTTCCATATTTAATAAACATAAAAAATAATTTTAAAATCAAATTTAATAATCACTCGAGTCTGGTGCAATTGTCTAATAATGATTTTGAACCAACAATAAATGTTTACATAAGCAAATCCGTTGATCTGTCATTAGTTTTAACCCGTTTATCTTCTCCATCTAGTTCTAACATAACATTTACGCTCAGTGTTGAGTCAGTAAATATTGTATTTGGATATTAGTTTGGGCTTAAAGGTACAATAGCAAAAAAGCTATTATTTAAAAATTAATTCATACCAATTGCTAAATATTAACCTGTACATTAGAAAACGGCATTTTAAGCATCTATCCATGATTTATAACCTCTACCAGCTACTGGAATAATTGCTTATTTGAATTTTTTGCCCGCAATATCGATCACTAATTATGAATGTTTAAATTCTAATGAATCTTCATACGATCCGAATCTTAAATTATTAAACATTGCATTAAAAGTAGCCGAATCCGCTCCTCCCACATCGTAATTAATTGGCGCGGCAGAAACCCCGGTTTTTGTTGTTGCTTTTGGTTATAAAAATATAACCGCATAATATAAATTTGAACTATTGATGCTAAATCTCTAATTTGTTATTTATCCTTCTAGTACTTTAATATTTTGATAAATTGTCATTATTTATTTTGGCTAATTCATTAACATTTTTGCTTATGAAATTAAATTTGGTTTAATTTATAAATTAGGATAATAAGTAAATAAATTTGATAATTAATAAGTTTGATCACCGCCTAAGACACCGGCGGCACCAACAACGGTAGCAGCAAGACCACAAGTCAAAACTAAATTTCTGTCATTCAATCTAAATTACGCACGAATTTATGAATTGCACATATTAATCATACCAAGAGAATCGAATTCAGGGCAAATATCTCCTATTCTTACAAAAATAGTTTTAAATTCTGCAGATTCTGTGGGAACTGGAACACCCGTTGCAGCGCCAATTGTGTGAACATAATGTCTCTATCTATATTACGCACTTTGTAACATTTTTAAATCGTAAGCCATAAGAGATGCGTAACTTAGTGTGTTTGGTGCCGCAGTATTATTTAGACCTTAAGCATCTGAATTAAGATCGTAATAAATGTTTCTATCTGCCGATCCATTATAAATTATACCATTAGTTCCGGCTAAAATTGATGATATACTACAATCTTATTTTCGCACGTTATATGGGGTTAATGAATTTTTTAACCAATTTGTAAATAAATTTTTACCTGTTACTAATGTCGATTATAATAATTAAACTCCATTAATTTCTAAACTTGATACCTAAAAATAATCTTCTTATTATCTAGCTAATAATGCTCTTGCAACGGCATCAGCGCCAGAAATTGTAACATCACATGCTAAATATACTTATTTACAGGGTAATATATAATTTCCAGCTTACCAAGAAACTGTGAATACATCAGAAGGAATATATAACGACCTTTAATCTTCTATATTTCCGACTGAATATGTATAATTTTCTGAATCGATCAAATCTTATAAATCCATATTTTCCATTTTTAGTTCGTTAAAAAATATAAAAAAAATAAATAATTCATAATCAGTAAATAATAAAAACAAGATTGAAATTGTGTAAATCATAAATTAACGGTCTACCATTATCATCTATCAACTAGAATTATATTTGTTAAATTATCTAATATCCATTTGTAGAAAGTTTAAAATATTCTAATTCATTGTTTTCATATATTACTTATTTACCAAATGTTTAATTAAGATTTATAGAAAACGTGTTCCTATTATCACATTATACAGTGGGACAAGATAAATTTACATGAATCGCGCTAGAAACGGTTACATTACATTATTAATTGCTTGCTTATGTATTTCTATAAACAACAAAAGCATCAGAATCCGCGTTAAATCCTAAATATCTATAAATTTAATCACGATAATCATTATATTTCACAAATCTCCAAGTATTATTATTTCCATTTATCGTTAATGTAGCAAAATTTAATGGAGTTGTTGTTATTGCATATTACATTATAATTCCTGTTTACGCCTATATTTAATCTTTTATCTACAATAATAATCCTTATAAATCATATTAGCCAATTCCTAACACAATTTCATATATTGTCCCTGATTATTGTTAAAATTTAAAAGTTTAATAATTACTATTTATGTTACTAAACACGTTAAAGAAAGCGCCTTCTTTTAAAACTATATAATTGGCTTTTATTTATCTACCCAACTAATACCAATATTGTGCATTATTTTTATCAACACTAATACAATTTGCGTTTGTAATAGAAATTCTGTATTTATTTTATTCACTCATATTTAGTTACAAAAAAAAATATTGGGATAATAATATATCAGATAAATAACGATAATAATTTACCCGATCTCACTTATTAATTTTTTATCTTCTCTAATAGAATATGGAGAACGGGTAATCACACTCACAATTAAGGATTTATTTCTTAATCGCGTAACTCGTGATTTTATAATGCAATATTTTCTAGTTATTTAACAATAAGATTCTTCATAGTCTTGCCATAATCCGCTTATTATTACAAAATTATTTATTCAGATTTATCTATTTATTATTTTATCATTGCCTTAACATCTTAATTATCTATAACTTTAAAACATTTATATAATTTATATAATGCCAATATTTATTCAGCGTTCTTCTCATTCTAGTAGTGTTATTCTTTTCGTTTTTATAACACGGATTATCCAGGTAAAAATTAACTCATTTTTATCACGCAAAATAATATTTTTATTTTTATTAATCATTGCTCATTATTTTATTCTTCTTAATTTGTGTTATCATTACTATTTAATTATATAATTTATAATTTCTATTTTTTATGCTCTAATAATTATTATTTGTGCTCTAATTTCTATTCTTAATAATCTTTATTTTATTTTGTTAAATAAGCCTATAATGCTCCTATAATGGCTAGTAATAGTGTTAGTATAATTTCTTGTATATTATATCCAGTGCAATTTTATTCACTCATTTATCGGATTTAAAAAATAACAAAATCATAAATTGTATTGATAAACTTAATCATTATTATAAAATCTAAAAAACTTACATTTTGGAATAAGCTTATTTAATATTAATAACGCGCTATATTTTTAACTTGTTGCATCTTAAAATATTTCCATGAATCTATGTTTTTCACTTCCAGAAACTTCTTATTTAATTTTCTCAATCTCATCAGATTTTGGCTAATTAAAAATAAGAAAATGGCTACAATTTCCTCTAACAACAGAACTAATAGATTTATAATATTGAGTTAAAATAATAACATTTATATCAACGTGTCTACATTATGTAATAAGCTCATCTAATATTGATCCTTTACCTGTTTTAAATTTTGGATTTCCTAAAATATCATCAAGTATAAGAATTTTCTCATAATATGGATATGGATCTTCTTTACCTTCTTTCTCTTATTTCTTAAATACCTTTTTCGCTTCATATTAATTATCGTATAAATTCTTGATATAATTATTGGCAATAGAAATATCATTAAGTAATTATTCATCTTCATTAAATTTCTAATCTTCATTACATTCATGTTCTCGTAGCCATTCTATTAATTTTATCTAACAATCATCAATTTCTTAATTTGGTGAAATAATGAAAAATTAATCAGCCTTAAATCTTTTATCTAATCCAAATTTAGGATTTGTTAGAATTTAATACAACATTTATGTTTTACCCGCTTCACTTTAAGCAACGATCATTAGCCTAAATTTTCCTTGAAATAATTCATTGATTTTTGGTTATTACATTTTATTATTATTAAAATATTTTTTATTCATATTAAAATTATGATTTCTACTTTAACAAACCCCGCGATTACTCGTACCATTGTTAACCCAAACATTATTAGAAATGTCCCAGGAATATTACCATTGCCTAGATGGGTAGTTGGATAAAATTCAGGATAATAAAATGATTTAAGCGTTTAATTAGAGCAATAAAGATAATAAGCACAATAAAGAAATAATTAGTTATTAAACACAATTTAACAAGAATCTAGAAATATTATCTAATAGAGTGGTCCAGGATTAATGGCACCACGCCCTAGTTAATATCCGACAATGACTAAAGATGATATTTAGTAACAAAAAAAAGAAGAGAAATTATCTAAAGTTGCATACAATAAAAATATTCACGGCACTAATGAAGAATTCTAAAAATAATTAGAGCAAGCAAAATAATAAACAAAATAATAACCTGTTTAGATATAAGAAGAATAATAAGAACCCCCAAAAACATCTTTGTAATAATAAATGGCAGAAGTTAAAGAATAATTGCGTAAAAATTAATTAGAAGAAGGTAAATCTCCAGACGATCCAATATTTTAACAAGTGTTATAAGAACGCGCACAATTAACAAAGAAATTAGCAGATCTGGCTAAGTAAAGGAATAAAGAAAGGTTGTTAGAAAGAAAAGCAAAAACACAAGAAGAATAAAAAATAGCAAAAGATTAAGATTAAAGAACAAATCACATAAATGGCTAAGACTCTCACAAGGCCTTTAGTGAAGAAGAGTTACAAGAAATTTAGAAATTTAGTGACTTAATGAGAAGATCTAATATTAGTGAAGCGTAATAAGAAATAATATTACAAGATATATAATAAAATGGATTATTACCTTATGATTAATATGATAAATATGATGCAAGAAATTATTTGCGTAATCCTAATAAGAAATAGCCAAAAGGTTAACCAGATAATGAACCCGATAATGAACCAGAAAATAATAATAATGATGAAGAGAGAAAAGCAATGGAATAAGCAACATTGAATAATTTACAAAAAATTATAGAATAGCCAGATATTACTAACGAAAAAAAATAAGAGTAAATAACGGATCATATAAATTAATTACAACCGCATGAAATTAATATACTTATGAATATCTATAATGTTAATAAAAGTGAAGATACAAAAAATGAAACTCACGGCCATATAGACGCTGATGCTATTCTCACTTCTCTTGTTGAGTGATTAATAATTTAAACTATTTTTTTTATTATTAAAAATGACAACAGGCAGTGATCAAGTATCAATAACATCCGTTTTTGTAGGATAAAATTTCAACATGAATAATTTTAGGATTTCTAATATTTAAAATGCAGTAGATTTATAAGACGCCGTTACATATTAACAATTACGGAGAGTCGGTGAAGTAATAACATCTCCGGTTTCTAATTTATAAAATTATTATTCATATTTATTAAAAATGGAAGGTTAAGTATTTAATACAACGACTTATCCAACATTATTTTCTCGGTTACAAACAAATTAATTACCCAATTTTTAAAATAACGACACATTAACAATTTATAGTGGAATCCCAAGTGGTAATAACCCTCCAAGTTCATAATTGAATTAATTAGCGTTATCTTGGGTAAACATAAAAAATAGTGCCGATTATATAACATTTTATATGAGAACAGGTCAAGCGGGCTCACAAGGAAATCAACCATTAATGTGTCCAAATTCTGGCGTAACTTATAAAACAGAATGGATAAGATAAAGTGGATTTGAAGGAAGTGGATATACCTCTAATTTCTTCATCAAAGCCTTTATTTAAGATGTTAATGTAAGTTTAGCCAGTGATACATTTTTATCGTTTATTTATCCAACATTTTCTGGAGGCGTTGTAAATCCCGCAACAAGTAATTATTTTACTTTCAATTATAGAGCAGTTGAAGCTTTCGAAATATAAATTGTTTTATCAGGCCTTAAAGGAAACGCGTAAAGAACATTTGGTTATATTATTGCTTAATGATCAGAAATTTCTAGAAATTATAAATCTTGTGCTATATAATAAATCGGATAAATCTTTATTCCTGTTATTATTTTCTAGCGTTTATTAGATAAATTCAATATATCTTTATTTCCGCGATTATTCCATATCTTAATCTTGTTATAATTCTTCCAATAATTATAAGAATTCAAGTTGAGATTAGTGATAAGGTTATTCTGGTATTTGTTATTCCATTTTAATAGCATAAAAAAAAATATGATTATTTATTCATTCTTCTTGTAAGTCAATTTCTGCTAAACATTTATCACATTTCTTAGAACATTCTTTTTTTTTCTATCTTAATGCTTCCATCTTTTCCGCGATCTTTTGTAAAGTTGAATTAGATCGTTTTGGTAATTAATTTTTGAGTTCTTCTATTTACTCTTTAATTACTTTTATTTCTAATTTCTTGTCTTTAATTTGTTGTTTAATTTAATTACTGTCCATTTATATTACAGAAAAAAAATAAAAATAATATTATTAAATGAACGAGCGCACGAAGAATTAGTCAACACAGACCGAGCCACAAGAAGTAGAAACAAAAATATATTATTTACACGATTTAAAGTTAGACCCAGACGATTCTAGTAGTAGCAGTGATACTAATACAGATTCTAGTGAATAGTCAAATTATAGTGAAAATATAAGCCTTAATAGTAGTGATAGCGATTACACAAATAATTTAGAATTTTTATTGATGCATCATAACGCGTGAAAGTGATTAGATTTATTATGATGACTTCTATGATTACGCGGGAAATATTTAGAACATTAATCACATTATATTTTCTCGTTTGCTTTATCTCTTATTTTTTTATGATTGTTGTAATAATATTCTTTTCGTGTTTAATTAGGAATATTTCTATTTATACATTCATATTAATCTAATAATTTTACTGCTTTTATTGTTTGTGCCTCCCAATAATATTAGAATTTTTTATTTTAACATATTACTTCATATATTTCTCCTGTTATATAACAACCAAAATCTAATAATCCTTCTCTATAAACCCGCGAGTTATGGCTATTTTTATGTGCTTGTATTCTATCTTTAAGTTTCATTGTTGTTGAACCTATATAAATCTTATTTGTTTCATGATTAAGAATAAAATATATTATTGCAGTGAACATTTAAAGTAATTATTTTTTTTCTAGAATTTTATTTTGTCTTTAAATGGAAACTAAAAAGTATTCAAAGAAACCAACTACATATAATTTTGTCTCATAATTTTGTGCATTAATATTTGATGGCGATATTTACAAGAGCGTTAAAGAATGTGAAGACTTTATAAACAAGTAAAAATTATAAGATAAGCCCGTAAGTATAATTTATTAAGAACCAACAAATTAATATATTGCCGCGTTTAAAGATAAAATTTATTAAAATCCCTTTTATAGTGTTGTTAAGTATGATGATGGTGTATTATTATAGACGGTTTCTTATAAATTTATACATAATCCATTTTATGGTAAAGGCAAATCATAATGAAGTTGTTATTTTTAAGTTAAATTTCTATTCCGCGTCTCTAATAGATTCTTATATTGTTGGCTTATTCCATAATAAAAACCAAGAATAAAATCCAGGTTTTGTTATATTTGTAATCATGTCATTTTAGTGACGCAATTTATATTTTTTTTTACGCTCTTCATCTTTATGCATGGTGAAATCTTCGTATCTATCATCCCCAAAATTTACCGTTTTCTTTTTACCATCGGAATATTTAACGATTGCCGCAAACTTTTTATTTTTTGCTTTTGATTTTGTTAGCAATATTTCTTGCATCTTTTATATCATAATAAAATATGGTGAATTGTATTTCGTTTGATTTGGGATTTAAAACTTTTACTTACTCAATAATAGAAATTGTTGATAAAAATGTAGATATTAAGACCGCGGAAATTATAGATATTACCGTTAATGTAAATAAAAAATAAAATAAATGTTAATAGATGATTTAGATAATCGCGAATTTGTAATAAAGATTGAAATAAATAGATTTTTAATAATTTGATTAGATTATAATAGAACAATAAATAGGGAAATATTGTGCAGTGTAAATATAAATCGCGTTATTAAGTTATTTAGTAAGCGTTAATGTTAATGAAAAAATTATTTTGATTCACCCGAGTTAGAAATTAAAATGTAAATTTACAGATGAACTTCCCAAA
>JACCDU010706431.1_pt1 | contig 18294 bp, 15 predicted proteins | sample 7446081 | NCBI WGS metagenome assembly JACCDU01 (sample SAMN15323447, study PRJNA562643) | freshwater metagenome | isolation source: river surface water | place: USA:Blue River Watershed | collected 2017-08-17
AGCACGAGGAGGCCCAGGAGCAGAAGCGTGCCGAAAAGTTCCAGGGCCGGGAATATGTGGGCAAACGGTGCGGCACGCTGTGGCACTGCAAGGAGAATCGCGCGCTGACGGGGCCGTTCTGCTTTACGTGCTCGGCGTTTTGTGTTACGGCAAAAGAGGCGCAGCGTCTTGGCGGAGGAGAAGAGGCGGCAGGTGTGGGCAAATTTGAGGAGTGTGTGGCGGCAGGGCACCGCGTGATGGACGACGTGGGTATGGGGCAGTGCTTCTGCTGCGACGAGCTGCTTCCGATTTCGTGGCCGGAGGTGGTGGACAGGCCTGTTGAGCCGCTGCGTATGGTGAGCGAGCACCGCTGCTACTTGGCCAAACCGACGCTCAAGGTGGGAGATCCCAGCAAGTACTGGGTGTGGGACATTGAAACGCTGGCGGAGCGCGAGTACCACGTGCCGATTTACATCTACGCGCGCAACCTGTACGACGCGAGCAAGAACCACGAGTTCGAGAGCATTGACCAGTTTTGCCGCTTTGTGCTGCACGAGGACTTCAAGGGGACGACGTGGATTGCCCACAACTCGGGCGGCTTCGATTCCAACTTTGTGCATGCGTGGCTCGAGGACCGCGGCATCATGCACACGCGCATCCCGTCGCCGATGTCGCTGCACCGCTCGCTCGAGACGCTGGTAGACGCGTTTAAGATTCGGTTCATCGACTCGTTCTGCTTTATCCCGATGGGCCTGGCCAAGATTGGACCGGCGTTTAACTTGCCGGTGCACAAGGGCGACTTCCCGCACAAGTTTAGCATGCTGGACCACATGGCGTACTCGGGACCGATGCCGTCGTGCGACAGTGAGGAGGATTGGTACAGCCTGTCGACGCTTCGTGCATCGAGCGCCGAGAAGGCAGACGTAGCGGTGGCAAAATTCAAGGCGTGGCACGAGGAAGAGTCGCGCAAGTATGTGCCGCATACGGAGACGCCGTGGGTGTACTTGGACGAGCTCAAAAAGTACTGCAAGCTGGACTGCGACGTTCTGGCTGGCGCGCTGCAGTGCTTGCGCGACTCGTTTGTCAACGTGGAGGAAGATGGCGTGGTGGGCGAGGGGCTGAACGCATTCAAGCTCTGCCCGGTGGACCCGCTCGCGTATTTGACCATGGCGCAGGTCTGTCAGCAGCTGTACATTGCGGGGCTGTATGCGTCGGGTAGCGGCTTCAAGATCGCGCATATTCCTATGCCGGACCGTAAGCAGTCGCCGGCAAAGGTGCTCTGGTTGGCAGTGGAGGAAGCTCTCATGGGGAGAACCATGTGGCGCGCGGCGACGCACTTCCGCGAATGGGTGGTGGCGGATGGACAGCCGGTCGATGGGTTTGTCGAGCTGCCCAATGGTGAGCGGCACGTATGGGAGTACTACGATTGTGCGGAGCGCGGATGTATCACATGCAGCGTAGCGTCGAATCGCAACGCGCTTTTCGGCTGCCCTAATCGCGTGGTGTATACCCAGACTGCGGCGCGGCTTCGCTTCTTGGCAGAAAGCGGTTACACGGTGCATGTGCGCTGGTCGCACCAGGACCGCGAGTCGCCTGTGGACGTGGAGGAGATGCCATGGCTGGACTGCATGGCGGCGCAGCGTCAGCGCAACGATGGAGGATTCTACGGCGGACGCGTGGAGGCATTTAAACCGCTGTGGCGGTGCAAGGGCGGTGAGAAGATCAACTACATTGATGTCGTGTCGCTGTACCCTTGGGTCTGTGCGACGCAGCGCATGTGTACGGGACATCCGCAGATCCTGTTTGGCGAACGCATTGACATGGGGCGCTTGATATCAGCAGATCGCGAGGACCGCTACTTTGGCTTTGCCCACGTGAAGGTGCGCGGCAACGCGGATGACTATTTCGGAGGTGTGCCCCGGAAAGATTCGGAAAGCGGTCGTCTGGTATTTGACAACACTGAGTACCGCGTCACGTGCTTTATTGACGAGCTGCGCGAGCGCTTGGCACATGGCGCGACGCTTGTGGCGGCATACGAGGTGTGGGACTGGTCGGCGCCGGGCGAGAGTGTGGAAGGACCGATGGCTGGCTATGTGGCAACGTTTTTGCGCGCCAAGATGGAGTGCAGTGGCTGGAAGGCACTGTGCGGGCACGAGCCGGAGTCGGAGGCGGAGAAGGTGTCGATTTGCGATGAGCTGGAGCGTGAGAACTTAGGTCTGTGCCGCCCGCGCCCGGAGAAGGTGCAGGACAACCCTGGCGGTCGGCAGCTGGCCAAGTTGCGGCTGAACATGTTGTGGGGCAAGTTTGTGCAGACGCCGCAGGCCAAGACGGTCAAGTTTATTGACGGATACGCGGATTACGTCAAGCTGTGGTTTGACAACCAGGTGGACAAGCAGTCGCTTCAGTTCCGCCGCATTCGGCCGAACATGGACTTTATGGAGGTGCGGTACTCGCACACTAATAGCTGCAAGGCGCCAAGCAATACCCACTACTACTTGGGGGCTTCTTGCACGGCGCAGGCACGGCTCAAGTTAACGGGCATGCTGCGGCACGTGGGTGCGGAGCGCGCGCTGTACTGCGACACGGACTCGGTGGTGTACGTGGAGAAGCCGGGAGATGAGCCGGTGGAGACGGGCGAGGCGCTGGGCCAGTGGTCGTCGGAGCTGGATGAGGGGGTGTGGGGCGAGGAGTTTATGGCTCTGGCGCCCAAATGCTACTTGCTGCAGTACAACGAGGCGGGACGAGTGAAGGAGCGCGAGAGCGGCATCATCAAGGCGAAGGGTGTGACGCTGACGCGTGAAAACCTCAAGGAGATTCACGCGGACAACATGCGCAAGATTATTATGACGGAGGTATTTGGCGACGTGACGGGCGAGGACAAGGCGTTTACGGTACAGGCGCAAACGTTTAACATTCGGATGGATTTGCACGGAGATAGGAGTATGGTGAACATGCATGGCGAGAAGGTGGTGCGGTGCGTGTATAGCAAGAGGAGTGTGGTGGTGCCGGAGGGGACGGATGTGCACGACGTGCACTATGTGGATACGGTGCCTTTTCATTAAAGAAATTTAGAAATTTGATGTTGAATATCTTTGGGTAATTCCTTTTGGCGCGTAATTGATTTCAAGAAGACTTGACCGACCTTTTTGCTCGCTAGACTGGCAATATCTTTCCATGTCTTGGGGCTTCCCATGCCAAAAGCCTTTGCGTAACGAATATCGCTTTTCTTGATAGACGCCTTTAAATGTGCTGCCTTTTTGGCTCGACGCCGGCTTTGTCCGCCTTCTTCCTGCCTCTTTATGTTTGCCGCTCTTTTAGCAGCCTTTTTTGCTTCTCGCTTACGCACCCTCTTACCAATCTTTTTAGCTTTAGTCATTTGTTGTCAAATTCAATTATTTATGGAAATTAGCAATGAAAGTGTTAACGACGAGGTGCAGGACGGCCCGCGCGGAAAGCAGCGGCGGGGTCGCTTGTAAGAGAGGCCCGATCAGCCACTGTAACAGAGGAGACAGGAATCCGCTGGTTCTTGTTAAGCACTCCAGGCGTCTGTCGAGTCTCAGGAGGCGCACGTGCAAACTCCGAATTAACGCGTGAAGCCATGTTGCGCGCCTGTAAAGGGTTCTGGATCGCGAGGGAGCTCTGCTCTGCCGGTCCGTCTACATTGCCGTCAATGCGATTACTACGAGCCTGCGACTCGAGCTGGCGCATAGTGCCAGACTCGTAGGCCAGATTTGGGTTGCTATAAGTAGCCGTGCTCGGCTTCCGACCATGCAGCAGGGCGTACCGAGGATCAGCCTCACGCTCGGCAGTGGAGAAAACGTCGCCTGAAGCTGCAGTAGTCTGCTCAACCCGCGGCTCGAACATGGACCCCCACTGGGCAGACTTGCCAGGCCTGCCAGCGCTCTTGATGCCAGCAGTCGTGATGTACTCGCCTTCAACACCTTGCTTCTTCGCGCGCTTAAAAGCGGGAGTAGCGATGTAGGCATTGGAGAAGATTGCGGCGGGATTGCCAGTTGTAGATCCCATAAAGCTTTGCGTAGTTTGCACTTCGGCAATGTTGGCGCGCTGTTCGGCCTGGTAAAAGACGTTATTAGGCCCCAAAATAGGCGCCTGGTCGCGAAGAATGTTGCGTACACCCTCTTTCTGAGCGATGCTTTGCGCAATCGACATGGATCTTGCAGAAGCGCCATCACCTCCACTGGGGGCATAAGTCTCTTCATCAGCAGCTGTTGAAGAAGCTGCCATAGAACGAGCCATGGATGTGGATGATCTAGCGCCGTCAGTCATGGACATCATGGACATTTTACCGGCGCCGACAATAGATGAACGCAATGTGCTGGGGATAGACTCGATATCGCCAGCATCGGAAAAAGCGAGCGGACCGCCGTACAGTCGCGCATCTCGCACTTCTTGTCGCGTTTCTTGTCGCAGGATTCTACGAATATGCATATCGTTCAACATGCCAATATCTGAGCTGTGCAGTGGTCTGAAGCCCACATCCTGAACGAGCCTGCTAATTTCAGAATCGATATCCGCAAAGTAACGACACATTTGCCCCGGGGATGTCGCACTTGTTAGACTTGATGTGCTACTCGCTGTGATGTAGCCGCCTGGAGCATACCCGCCGCCCGGGCGTTCGAGCAAGTAAATTATCCGATAGAGCGTTTGTCCTTGAGCAGGCCTCTTGCGATCAAAATAAGAATCACGTTCACGCACATCTGCGGCTTTAAAAACGACACCGCGATATCCACGGGCCTCAACTTTTGACACGGTGGCATAAACTTCACCACCAATTGATTGAATCGCCTCAGGTATGCTTTCGGTATTCGCCTCAGCTGCCGCCGCCGCAGCATCCTCCCCCATTTCTACGGGCACTTCACCACCAGCGGCAAAATCTTCAGGAGCCGCCTCCTCAGGCCCAACAAACTCAACTCCACCCTCATCGACAGGCGCTCCACGCGCCATTGCCGCAGCAGCTTCAAAAGAAGCATTGGCGCCGACAAACTCGACACCATCTTCTTCAGCAGCAATTTCTGCCTCTAATTCTTGACGACGCGTCTCTTCCGCTGCAAGAACTGCAGCATCCGCCATACGCTCAGCACGCCCCTTGCGATCTTCCTCGACCCCTGCAGCATAGGTTTTTAGCGCATCCGCCTTAGCCTTTTCACCCATATTGTATTTGTACATCGACTGCTTGCGATCTTCCTTAGCAACAGCGGTCAAATTCGCACCTTTGTCGCCAATCACCTTTACACCATATCCCGCAGACAGAGGATCTGCCCCAGAATCTTTCGTGTAGCGAGACCAATACTGGAAGTCAGGAAAGTCCTCCCCATCAGCAAATGGTAAAGGATGCCCGAAACGCGACAGATTCGACAAGTTATCGATACCGCCAGTACCCGATGTAGGGTCGCTTGGATGCAGACGCTTTACATAAGTACTAGGATTTAGAATAGCGTTGCGAATAGTGCTTAGACGCGTGCGCGGCGCATCAATAAAACCGCGGTTACCTACAGCCCCGACAGTGCTCATAGTAACAATGTCGGGAATGGCGATATTTGCTCGAGGAATGAGAAAAGCGTCATCTGCAACGCTCGGTTTTACATTGTCTTTAAAGTAGCCAGGCAGGTTTTGCGCCCACGCCTGATCGACGTAGTTGCCCTGAATTCCTGAACTCATGGCAATTCGAATACAAATTTATTTTCATTTGAAAACACTGACAACAAACAGTCTATGTTATACCGCATCACGCACAGCTGCTTGCGGATCTGCCATAAACAAAGCAGTATCAAAATTTCGCCTAAAATGGCCAATTTCATCTTTCGTGGGATTCATATCGACAGTTAAGAAGTCGTGCTTATCAGCATCCGTCGCGAGGTGGTAGATGCGCACAAAATTTGATAAGTCAATTAAGTTTGCGAACTCTTCCCACATGGCCTCGAGCTGAGATCGATCCGCGGTTCGCCAGATAAAAAATTGCTGGAGGTTTTGCCGTATGGGTTTAGGCACTCCAGTCTTGAAGTTCTGCACGAGCATAAAGATAGAGCAGCCAAATCCTTCTCCGCCAATATGTCGATGGCGGAGGCATAAGTTGACAAACGGATTACTGCGGCTTGTGCTGTAGATTTGTGAGTGTGAGCAGTCGTCGATGATGATAAGCGGATACGGCTTATCCATGGGTACGGGTTCGCGGTAACCTTCTCGTTCAAGACGAATCTGCTCCACGTCATTAATGACCTTTCCAGTAACGAGCTTCTCGTACATGGCAGTGTATGCCATTTCATCGCGATATTGCTCGGCTTCAGCCTCAATCTTTTTAACGATGTCGTCGATGGACGCGAGAATAGTGCCCAGGTCCGTGTAAACATCTTCAGGATCGGCGTCTAGCACCTCAAAACAAGGATTTGACTCGTATGTAGGGCTAATAATATAAATCCGCGTAAAAGAGCCGTAATCCAAATACTTGCGCGCGAGCAATACAGCACCGTTTGTCTTTCCCGATCCACGCGGTCCAAAGAAGGCGGCAAGAGTATGAAGTCGAAATAGTTGTGCGGGATATTTTGGCGTCTCGACTGAGCGCACTGGAACTGCGCGATTTACAAGCGCGCCAGTAATGCTCCTTTCCGAAATGCTGCCCGCTCCATCCTCACTGTCCGAATCGGACGAGCGTCTACTTCGCTTTCTTGATTCTGACATTGCTCGTGGCGCAATTACAGGTCTCGTCACACTTGCAATCGTATTAATATTTGACGTAGGATATCAAGCACTGTTGACGTATCGTAAAAGATATGCGCGTGTTTATCCTCCTATGTCTGAATGCTGTTTTGTAGGCTAACAAACTGTCATAATCCATAATTTATAGCCACACAAACTGGTCGCCTGATACGCCTCCACGGTATCGATTTGAATGGGTGGCGGAATGAAGTTGGGATGGATGACGCGTTGAATGGTGACGGGTATGTGACAAATACTCATTCGCAATATCTTCAGCCTCATCCTCTTCATACTCGCGATCCTGACGCGCTCTCAGCAATCGTTCTTGCGCGTGAGGTGATGGCGAGATCTTTTGCGCTAAATAGCGGAGAGCCTGATCGCGCGGAATGCTGAGCAAATGGAGCGCCTCCTCTGGTGAAACCATATGGCGAGCGCTTTGATTTGTTGGAATACCAGCACGTCGCATGTCAACGTATCCGACATCGCCTTCATATGGCGCATGATTTCCTGCGCCAGTACCAATCCGGTAAGACGCTTCAGCATGCGAGCTTTGAGCGCGAGCCAATTCTTCCGCTTCTTCCCACGCCCGCTTTCGCGATACCATTTGCGCCATTTGATTCTCAGCCCAATCTGCAGCCACTGCAGCTCTATTAGTTTGTCGATGAAGAGGAACAGGGGGTGGTAATTGCTCTACCTCCATTTCGACATTTGTATTCGTGGGGGAGGGTCCGATATCGCCTGATGGCCGATGCACTTGAGTCATCCACCCATCGTCATGATCATGCTCGTGATTTACAGACTCAACCTCATCTGCCATGATAGCCTTTTCAACAAATTGGACTTTCTTTTCTTCTTTTTCAACCTTTATTTCTGAAACAGCAGTCGTCGATTCAGGCGGTTTATTCGGCGCGGATGCTAACACCGTTAATTCTGGGGCGTTCGACGCTACATTGCCCGTAGGCAACTTCTTTGCCATTTCGTAAAATTGCTGCCGTTCTTTTTCAAATGCCTCGCGATCGGCGGCCTCTCGTCTTTTTCTTTCCGCCGCAGCAATACGTTTCGCGTTAGCCTTTTCAAAATTTGCCTTTCTCGCCTCAGTAAAAACCCAAGGTTTCTTTTCCTTACCCTTAACTTCCTGCCTCAATTCATTTATTACTTTTGACAACTCCTCTAGCTCTGACTGTTTGGTCGTCTGTTCTTCAGCCATGTTCGAAATTAGCGCATATTACGTTCGAAATGGACGTCATCTCGAAGACTGTTTGTGAGGATGAGGACATGGGCATGTCGCTGGCGCCTCGTGTGCTGCCCGAGGGAGTGCCTGCGGACGCGGAACCTGTAACTGAGGACCAGATTGAGCGCTTACCCGACTGTGTTCAGCAGATACTCAATAATTATATGGCCGGACTTCCTGTTACGACGACCTCTCCTGAGGAACTTGAGCGTATTTGCACCGCATTCTTTGCTGCTCCTCCAACCCCCGCGATCGCTATTGACACCACCTCCACCTCAAACAGTACCGTTCACACAGATGGTGTTGTAAAGGAAGTTGGTATGGAATTTGATTAAATAAATGTCGCGTCCTGAAGAAATTATTTTGTCCCCAGCGGAACGATATGTTCATCTAAGCAGCGAGTTTGCAGTAGACGCGGGACGAAACACGGCAGATTGCACTTTTCGCTTCGCATCTCCGATCACTTCACCCAATGAGCAGTATGTGCTAAGTATTGGTCTTCATAATGCATCTATTCCTCACACCTGGTACAACATTAACGGGCGCAATTGGATGCTTTATCTTGGCTATCTTGGAGTGACAACCATTACTGGCACGATTCCGGATCAGAATTATACCGCTGTTTCTTATGCTGCGGCGCTCCAGGCAAGCATTCGCGCTTCTCAGGCCGCCGCTGGTTTGGCGCAAACTTTTGTTGTTACGTACAATGCGGATACGAATTTCTTCACATTGAGCAATAGCATTGTCGCATCGACTCCGCCGTGGTATTTTATGCCGATCAACGGTAGCGTGTATTACGATCTCGGTCTTCGCGACCTCTACTACAATCGGACGTCTGCAGCGGTTTCAGCGTTAAACGGCACATCCACCGCGTATATTATGACCCCGCCTGCGCAGTGTGATCTTTCTGGTTATCACTCGGTCTACATGAATGTGATTGGTTTCTCGACCAACGCGTTGTGCTCGTACGCAAATCTGTCGCCGACTTCTACGATTGCGCGCATTCCAGTCCGTATGCCATTCTCTGCAATTGAGTCGTTTGAGCCAAGTAATGTTGAATACACCCCTCTGCCTGGACAGTCTTTGTCAAACATTCAGGTAATTCTTGTTGGTGATGATGGTCTCCCTCTAGATCTCCATGGCGCCGACTGGACTGCTACGCTCCATATCAAATTCGCCGCTTTGCGCGCTCCTGAACTTGCCTCGTCAGATTTGACGCCGCAGAATATCATGCAAACCCAGATTTATGGGGGGAGGCGCGCATACTAGGCGGACAGTTCAAATAAGTTTGGTATGTAAAATCGAAATTGGCTTTTTTCTTTTCCCCTCAATTCATCATGGATACGCCACCAAAATTTACCGCAAGTCTTGCGTTCAATTGGATTGACGCTTTGCGTAAGAGAACGATCAAAAACATTACCCACATCGACTTCCTGGGCAAGTATCGGGACGTGCGCATCGGTATTGACCAATGTGTGCTAATTCTGCAGGGCCTGCGCTTTACTTCGCGTGAATTTTTTCTTATCCGCATTCTTGGCGCGCTTTACGAGCCGTTTGCTGGCCCGCACTTCGTGCAAATTGGAGATGATGCCCCCTTTTGGGTCCACTCGCTAACGGCTTTTAGGCGGGAGTTTTTCGGCATCACCGACAAGCTTTCTTTTGAGCGCTCCGTTTTTGTCGGACTTTCTGACGGCGAGGTTGTGCGCCTCAAAATCGCCCGCCCATACCTCTTCATGCCGCATGGCATCGTGCTTGGCGAAGGACAGCTTTTGCGCATCATGAAAACGCCCACGTCGTCGTTCAACGTTGGGCCTCGCGCCATGGTCAAACACATCGAGGAGGTCAAGGCGAAAAAGCTGGCTGCCGCAGTTGAAAAGGCGGCTGTGCGCAAGCGAGTGCGAAAGCACCTTGTCGCTTCTGTCGAGCAGCTCTTCTGCAGCTACATGCGCGACACCCACATTGACCCCACAAGCGCCCACAACTGGTTTCAAGTCGACATGCAATACGCATTGAGCACATGTAATACGCTGTATCAGCACATGTCGCGAGTGCGTCCCGAATACGACGCTGACGACTTCTTCGCATCCACCGCTCCCGAACACGCCGAGCGCCCCCGCATTGTCGCTTCTTCCGCTGCGGCCGAGCACGTCGTGCCGCACCTGCGCGAGCACATGTCGCGGGTAGACCCTTCCATTAACGAGGCCATGCGCACGGCGCGTGAGCACATTGCGCGTGAGGGTGCTGGCAACGTCCAGGCTTCGCTTCACTCACCCTCCGGGGCCGCGGCGGCCGCGCACATGACCGACATGGAGCAGAGGGCGCTAGCGCACGTGACGGCGTACACGTACATGTTGCCGGCGCACCTGCTTCCTGGTATTATGTCGGAGGAGCCGGAGGCCGCGCTTATGAACGCATACGAGGAGGACGTAGAGGCCAATGGCGATGGGGAGGAGGACGTTGATGCGTAAGTTTTACGCGATCGGGCGACCAATCGTGTAGGGCTTCCTTGCCCGACGCTTCAAGATAGTGGCAAGGCGACCTCGAGGCATGGCTCCGCCGGCAGGACTCGGGCGCTTCAAGATACGCCTGCCGGGAATGGGGCGACGCAGAGGCAAAGCGCGACCCACAACAGAGGGTCGGCGAGACGAGAGCTTAAACTTCATTTACAACTTAATGTCAAGAAAGTGTGACGTGGGATATGTGCAAAACGAAATGAAAAGTTGCGACACAACAGTTTAGTAGAAGGCCTGCACAATGCCGCCGGCCTGGAACGACAGGCGCAGGTCGTGCAGGACGTAAGTGTCCATGCGCACGTTGGTGCACAGCGCCTGGTTGAGCGGCGAGTTGTCCACAAACTCGCAGTTCGACAGGTTCAGAGACACGGTGTTGTTGCCGAGGTAATGGCCCGAGCGGATAGTCTCCGAGTTGTGCGAGAAGGTGTCCAGGTCAAAGCCCATCATGAACGTCGAGTAGCGCCCCGTGTGCTGCTTGTACGGGTTCATGAAATTGGGCTTGTCAGGGCGGACCAGCTGGTGGTTCGAGCGCTCATCCGCGTAGCCAAAGAAGGCGCGGCGAACAGCCTGCTTCCACCGAGCCTGGCGATCCGCATACTCCAGAGGAGACTCAGGATAGGTGCCAGCCGCGGTAACTGTAACCTGCTGGTAGAAATGATTCGGGTTACCTACAGTAGATGACGAAGTGTTGCGGTAGAAATGGAAAGCGCCGTCGGTAATAGCAGGGCCGACAGCCAGACCCAGGGGGTTAAGGAAAGTAAATCCGTCGCCCGCGCCGTTTACAGTGTTGTACGCGCCAAAAGGAGGGAAAATAAACGTCGTAGCATCAGGGTTCGGGCACAGAATCTGCGAGTTGAAGTCGTTGCGAAGGTATTGGATACCTCCCACCTGAGTGGCGAGAGCATCATCCACCGCACGGGTAGTTTCACGACTAATCAAGGAAACGGATGTATTAACGGTTGAAGAGCCAGCGCCACGAGTCAGCAGGAGCGAGCCAGGCTTCTGCCACTCCTGCTGAGTTGACGCGGCAACGATGGAGCCCATCTTCTCGCAAGTGCCGTAGAACCCGTCCATATGATGGGCCTTAAGCAGCTCCTCGAGGGCTTCACTAGCCGTCTGAATTGGGCTCTGAGGAATAAGCTCATTACCAATGCGCAGCTGGGCGTTAACCGAAGTTCCACCACCCGCAATACCGTCGCGGAAACCGATCGTCATACGACGCAGCGAATCAAACTGCAGCGCGTCCGTTCCGTCAATACCGTTGCCGTTGCGGAAAATATGGTAAATCGCGTTTGCACTCGAAATCTTAGCAGGAATAATAATGCTCTGAGCGCCAGGCGAATTGTATCGTTCGTACATGTTCACAAGCGGATTACCGGCAACAGGCTGAAGAGCCGGGTTACCAGCAGTAACCATCATCGGGTTCAGGCGATACAGCCACCCGTTGGTGAGGGTAATGGTGTACGGATACTGGCGGTAAGACTGCGTGTGAATCGAAATATCGCCAGCTGCGGCGCGCTCAATGATAGCGCGAGCCACGTCATCGCCTACTACAACCTGCTTGCCGATGTATTCGAGACCGACAATGGAATAGCTAACGTTAATAGCCGAGGTATTCATCTTCTTGTCCCCCGACGCCATCACTCCACCAGAACTAACACCCGCACCAAGGAACACAGATGACGTGGTGCTAGATGCAGTCGTGTTAGGAGCCGCAACCGCAGTGGCATTTCCAGCTGCAGCAGCAATGCCTACCGTCTTAAGGTTGCCCGCATACATAATGCTGGTAGCAGAAGGCTGGAGAGATGTAGGGCCAAAAACGCCGCCGCCAATGCGCTCCTCCGTAGTCAGCACTCCAATCTGACCTGCAGTGGCGTAAGAAGCGCCCTTTACAAAGGGGCAGTCATACGGCTGATCCTCAAGGACCTGCTTCGCACTAACCCAGTTAATCGGCGCAGTCGTAGTAGACGTATCAAGGGACTCCGTGAAAAAATCGATGGTGGCAGGAGGAGCAACGGGGGAAACGTCAGGAAACGGCTCAGCCAACGCGCCAACACCAGGGCCCACAATGCCGCCAGTGCCAACCGACAAGCTCGAAACGTTAATCTCCTGAATGCGCAGAGCGTTCTGCGCGCTCGCCAAATCGAGCTGAATGTAGCAGTTACCCGGCGCAACAAGCATCGAAGGGAACATCTTGTCCGCCATGGTGCCCAGCACACCCGAAATCAGGGGCAGCTGAATCGCAATCTCGCGCGTCTGGCCCGCCGGCAGGTACACAAAGTAGTCGTCGTTCAGCGTGTTGGCCAGGTACCGCGACTTTGCCGAGCGGTCGCAGTAGTCAGGAATACCCGACAGATCGTGAAGCCACTCCGCTAGAGCGTTGTACTCGGTAATCTCCTCAATCGGCACACCCTGCACATAGATACGCATCGCGCGAATCAGACCGTGGGCGCCACACGACGAAAAGCTCACATTGTAACCACGGTCAGTCGAAGGGTTAGTCAAGCGAAGAGTGAACGAAAGGTATGAATCAAGAGTATCGATAAAGCTGCCAGGCTGGGCAGTGTCCAAAGTAATGGTGGCCTGAGTGCCTGCAGCAGCCTCGGGATTCTGAGCCTGCGACTTGAATCGACGAGTATACGCGGGAGTCGCCACAGGCTTCTGCAGACCAAGGTTAATCTCGCGAGGAATCGCCGTGGCCGACGACGTCGCTTCCGACATGTTTCTGGTTTGTATGTTAAGCTAACCAGCCAAGTCGATGAAAATTTATAATTACGCATTTCATAAACATATAACAGTTTACTTAAAACCTACAGCCGACGCATCCGCTTGCGCGCCGACCGACCGGCCTGAGTGCCAAGCTCGGCGCCATAACGCCCGGCAGAGGCACCGCCGATACGCGATGCGATCGCAGACCCAATCATCGCGCCAATTGCGGGCATGTGAGGAGCGACGGCGCGACCTGCCTTGCGGCCGAACCGGCTCACACTTCTCCCCATCTTGCGGCCAATCTTGTTGAACGCGTGTGCTGCTCCCCGAAAAGCCTTGCGACCAAACTTCGCCATGTTGAATTAAATCTGCATTCATACTGAACGAGATATTTAATTAATTCATAACTGTTCTTTTGTTGTTTCCGGCACGTTTACAATTAAAGCAAACATGGCAAAGGGGAGCTTTAATTTTCCGAAAGCATTGAAAAAGGCTAAAAAGAAGGCGAGGCGAGAGAGCCGGGTCAAGACGTTGAAGAGTGTCAAGGGGTCAATGCCGTTGCTCGGCCTCAGCAATAAGGCCGTGAAAAAACTGCACAAAGTTTACAAGAATGTCTATAAGAGATAAACAGTTGGTTTATAGATTTCATTAATAAATCTAAATGATGTGTATTCAGCGCGCCACTTTGCGTCATCATGTCCGGTGTGGGAAACACAACATCCGGGGCCACCATTTTTGCAGACAATACGACTTCCGGAGGACCCAACGATGTCACTGTCGCCAACCTCCGCGTCCAGCAGGACATGCGCGTCGACGGAAACTTTGAGGTCGGCACCTTCTCCATCGACGACCTCACTGTCAACGACGACCTCAACATCACCGACCAGCTTACGGTTGGAGGCAATACGTATGCGCAATACCTGGAAACTGCGCTCGACGTCAACTGTCACGGCGACGTCCTCGTCGATCAGACCATCGTTTGCGCCGGGCTCGCCAGTCTAAATGGTGGTGCTGATATGCCGCCAACCAAGCGGCTACGTGTGGGCAGCACTACGGTTAATGCGGAAGTCAATGAGACGGATGTGACTGTGACGGATACGTCTGGTGAGGGCTCGCTTTTTCACAATCGCATTCATCTCTCGGATCCGACCAATACCCATATCGCGCGAGTGCGGCTGAATGGGTCGACCATGGAGGTGGGGCCCAGCACCGCCACTACGCTCGCGCTGCAGACTGGCGGTACGACGCGCGCTACGGTGAACGCCACAACTGGTCAAGTCTCTGTGACCAATGGCATCGCTTCTACTTCATCTTCTACAGGTGCGTTGATTTTAACGGGAACTGGGGGCGCCGGAATCGCTGGAAATGTTAATATTGGCGGCTACTTAAACGTTGGCGGGCAAGTACGCGGTGTGTGGACAGCGTTGCAGGAAAATGTGGCGTTAGCAACAACGCCTACGCTAACGTTTGCGTCTACAAATATTCGGTCGATCAAATATCTTGTTCGTGGAGCAAGCGCTACTGTCGCATCATCGTTTCGACTCGCGTTAAAAGCATCTGTAACAGCGCTTACTCATGATGGTGGAACTATGGGGCAGTCATCAACTACTGCGTGGCCGACAAGTTCAATCCATTTAATGGCTTTTTCAGCTGGCGCCGATGTCGCTCATTTTACCATCAACATTGATTATGGCGGATACAATGGCGCAAATTATGTATATAACGTATCCGGATGGGGATATAATGGAACCAACTGCGTTACCATTTGCGGACAAGTCTATGGCGCACCCGTGCTTGATAATACCATCTTCTCTACATCTACTGGAAGTATTGATGCTGGAAGTGTTAGCACTTATGTTACATATTACTAATTTATCGCCCGCTTTTTTCCTCCTCACAGGGGCGTTGGTGGTTACCGGAGGTATCGGTGCAAGCGGAGCGATTAATTCAGGAAACGCGATTCTCGCCACTGGTACTATCACCACTCAAAACGCGAGTGTTGCATCTAGTGGAACAACTGGTGCATTGCGCTGCTCTGGAGGAGCTGGTATCGCTGGAAATCTATGGGTAGGTACAACTGCAGAAATTGGCACTACACTTACTTGGGGCACAACCGGAAGAAGTGTTTACACCTTTATTAGTGAGCAGGCGCTTTCTGGTACTACAAATGTTTTGTGGTCGAATATACCATCAACGCATCGCGATGTCGTAATCAACTTTGAAAATCTCGGCGCGACCGCTTCTGCACATCCGCTGATTCAAATTGGCAACAACGGAGGATTTGTTGCCACTGGTTACGAGAGCGAAGTTTTTCGCAATGGCGCTCAACGCAATGATACTACTGGCGTGCCATTATATACTGCCACTATCAGCGGATTGACTTCATATATGCACGGATCCATCACCATTCGTCTCGTCCGCAATTATACTAGCGGATCAAATTATGTCTACGACTACTTTATTTTTGGCAATATTGTCGCTAGCGTTGCTGGCGCTGTTCGTACAGCAACAACAGGGGCATATATCACTCTTTCTGGACTTTCCGCTAACGCAGGCGTTCTGGATCGTGTCAAATTGCTGCTGAGCGCAAGCAGTTTTAACCAGGGTGTCGCATCTCTTGCATATTGTTAAAATGGACTCGCCCGTTTGGTCGTCAGGCCTCATTAACGTCCTCGACGCTATCCGTAAAAACAGCGTTCATCTCAGCGCATACCACAAACGACGATATCTCAAGTACAAAGGATATGCCAAGTACTTTAAGATACCCCTTATCATCCTTTCCGGACTCAATTCCGTCATTTCGGTTGGGCTGCAGACCTACCTCCCGCAAAACTACATTTCCGTCATTTCCTGCCTACTCTCCCTCGCATGCGCCATCATCACATCCGTCGAGCTTTATCTCGGCATCCAGAAAACCATGGAGAACGAGCTTCTTGCTTCTACGGATTTTTACCTCCTTTCTATTGACATCTATAAGATGGTTACAATCGACGTTATTGACCGCCTCGTCAACCCGCGCGCGTACCTAGAGGACAAGTATAAGCACTACTGCAAGCTCATCGAGAATTCCGATGTTGTTGTAAAGCGACTTGCAGACGGTCTTGCTACTGTTGATCCACACCCTTTTATTGTGTCGTCCGCACCCAGTCTCGCAATTTCTGTTCCCGAATCCCCATTGTCGTCTTTGTCATCTGATTAATTAATAAATTAGTCGCTATCCGAATCGCGGGCCTGGACCTTCTTTTCACCCACTTTTGTCTTCACAAGCGACGACAAATCAACCACCTTTCGATTTTTCTTCTCCTCCTTACGCTTTTCCTGATGCTCGCGTACTGACTTATTGTATTGAATGACCGCCTTCTCCATCATGCTCAGCCGCTTCTCCATAGTCTTTATTTTGTTTTCCTTCTTTACCTTTGCCGCCCCTGGTTTCTTTTTAAACGAAACTTCCTTCCCGTCCTTTGTTTTAAACACAATCTTCTTCGCTTTGGCCATTCTTTTCCCTCAATTTTTCCCGCCTACCATTCAAAACCGTCTACTCCCACGCCGACAAGTTCCGCTTCACATTCGCGAGAATGGTAGCGACTTCCCAGTCCTCATCCGTAAAAGGGCGTACAAAGTTGCGAGTCATCTCGCGAACGTGAAAAATCGACCCCTCCTCCAGCCAATGGCGACGACCCTCTTCTCCGTGCAAATGGCAGTCATAGGTGGGGGGCTCCAGCACTACCCATCCTTTCTTCGCCGCATCTACAAGTTGACAGCAGCGGCACTTCGTGAAGTCGTGCTCAACACGCGCAATCACCGCATTAGCGTCACCCGTCGTTTTCTGCACAATTCGCACAAAGAAGCCGTTCCAGCGCTTCGTCGAAAGTGATAATATAGTCCTTATATTATCGTCAGTCACGGCAAATTTCGACATAATGAACGAAATGGTGAAATAACAGGCTTTTTCTAATAACGTTTTTAGCCTCTTTATGTAGTAAATAACAGCTTTGTGAAGAGATTTCTGCGCCGACTGTCTACCGGGTCGGTGGTGAAGAGATTTCTGCGCCGACTGTCTACCGGGTCTGGGGTGAAGAGATTTCTGCGCCGACTGTCTACCGGGTCGGGGGTGAAGAGATTTCTGCGCCGACTGTCTACCGGGTCGGTGGTGAAGAGATTTCTGCGCCGACTGTCTACGAAGTTTGGGTTCGTATCACCTCAGGCTCTACTGCTGGGTAAATCCAATTGTTAAAAACAAATCAAAACCCAAGTTGATACTAGGTATCACCAAGTGCCGAACAGAGACAGCATGGTCTGTCGGCGCTCGCGCATCGCCTCAATGATGGCGCACTGGGACTCGTCAAAGAAGCGGTGCCAGTCCACGCCAGACCTCTTGGGCTGACCCTCGACCTCCTTGTACCCATACCGGGCCTCAGACTCCTCCGGGTACTCCGACCTGTACGCGTGCAGCACCTCGTCCTGGTTGTGGGGGCAGAAGGAGCGGTCAACAAACCGGCACTCGTGGCAGTGGCACTCCAGGTAAGCCACCGCGATGCGGCCCATATGGTGAGCCAACTGCCGCTTGCGGGTATCCTCGCAGTCCCGACTGTACGGGCTATCCATGTAGTACTGCCAGTAGGCCCAGTACACCCGGTTCTCCTTGCTCTTGGACAACTTGATCACGTACTCGCGCATCCGGTGGTGACCCACACCGGGACCCCACACGGTCTCCCGAGTCGGAAGATCCTTAATCAGAGCGTTGAATGTGCAACGGTCGAGCTCCCAGGGCTGCATTCTACCTGCGGGGCGGGTTGCGGTTCGAGTCCGGGGCGGGGCGGTCGGTGAGATTTTTTCCTCCCTCGCCTAGGCGGGCCGTCGGCCGGTTTCGGACCGCGCGCCTCCGGGATTTGGCCCAAAGTGCCCATTTCACCATCGCGCCGCCAGCCGACAAAAATTTTGACATTTGATTGTGACACAAGCATAGCAACTTTGAGGGATGTATGGGATCAGATAGAATTACCACTCACCGGAAGATGTTGTTTTGACGACTTGGGTGGGTAAACGAAGTTTTCCGGACAGCCTTGGTAGGGGAGGGGGGGTCGGTATACACAAACGGGGTCCGGGCTCGGATGCGGACCCGGACAGCGCTCAGGCGTAGGCTCCCTA